>Ga0116227_10002121_pt1 | contig 45288 bp, 24 predicted proteins | sample S1TSphgellanicum_FD_89693 | JGI IMG/M metagenome (GOLD analysis project Ga0116227, IMG submission 89693) | Host-associated microbial communities from peat moss isolated from Minnesota, USA - S1T2_Fb - Sphagnum magellanicum MG | ecosystem: Host-associated > Plants > Peat moss > Unclassified...
GTTACAATGCAATCATGACATCATATCAATGACTATATCAACACTTAGTTAGCACTTAACCTTGAACACATTGTCAAAGTGTTGTAAAAGCACTAAACCTTGTAGGGGGCAAGTTTATGATGTTGTGTCCAAATCAACCATTTTTGCAATTGTTGATGTGATTGCTAATGTGATTGTCCTCCATGGCATATAGTAAAAACGACTTATAGTCACATATTTGACTACAAAGTGATTTAAAGTTGCATATGCAACTACGACTTGAAATAAATATCGGTTTGGATGAGAATGAAAATGAAAAGTGCATTTATATCATCCATTTTTAATGGTTGGGCAAAAAAAAATGAGAATGTAGTTGTTTTTGCAACTTATGATGTGATTCATGGGCCACTAAACACCAAATTGCATCTTATTCAACTTGAATGTGACTATAGATCCTTGTTGCAAATATACATGTAACTAAATGTGAAAAAAAAGAAAGTTAGCATATGAAAATTTGCAAGGTTTAATGATTTAAATTATTTTCTCAGTGTTCTTGAATGAATTAAGTGTTAGATGTGTAATATGGTTTGGTAGGTTTGTGAAGATTTCATAACACCAATCAAAATTGTAAAAATGGACCATTATTTGGACTTTTTTACATTATAAGGTTTTGTGTCAACGTGAACATGTTTTTTTTTTAAACATTAAATGGGTTTGTTGGATTAGTGATTTGATTTGATTTTTTTGGAGTGAATTTCAACAATCCATTGTAATTGGCATTTAAGTTTGATATGATTGTTACATGTTACTTGAAAGTGCACTTTGTTTCAAGTTGTTATTTTTGTGTCAGAGCCAAAATGCCGTTGATCCATAATAAGATTTAGCCAAATTTGGCTAATATAGACAAAATGAATTTATTTTTTTAAAACATCATTTTATATTTATGGCTACCTATTCGAACCATGTATAAAAATTTGGCAACTTTTTTAAAATTTCAATAAAATAGTAACTATTGAAAATCTAAAAAAAAATGGCATTAACATTTTTTAATTTAATTTAATTAGGGGTTTAGGAACAAAAATTTCTTACTTGTGTAGCCTATGTAGGTGTTTACAAATTTTCCATGTAGTGTGTATATAGGTGGGGAACACAAAGCCCATGTGGTGCAACTCAATCTAATACAAGGACAATTTTTTTTTTAAAAAATTAAATTAAATTGGGTCCACTTTTCTTTGGATTTTGGTGAGATGATCCCTAGTGGTACCACCCAAAAATGGGTTTGCCCATTTGATTCAAGTTCTCAATTTGCACATATGAATTTTGCCATGTCCACCTTGCAAACTTGAACCATTTACGATAAGTACAATCTATGTTGATGTTAGCATCCAAATGAAACCTTCTTTTCATGCTTGGCTCAAGTTTGCCTTCTACCCCTTTTCCACACACAAAGAACTCTTAATTTATTCTTAAGAAAAAGGTTTGCCCAATCCATCCACCAAGTCACCTTTTCATGCAATAAACAAATTTAGCTAACGAATCTTCTTTAAATGGGTAAATTATTGGCACTCGTTGTACCAAGTTGAAATCATCCTTTAGCTTGTTATCCTCCAATGTTAAATATTCCTTGAGTTATGATCATGTTCAAACTTGGGGTCCTCCAAAACTTCTTTGATCATTTTTTGCATGGCAATCCTATATCATCCAATCCCTTCCAATTGGAGATTCACATAAAACACAGTCAAGGTGACTATATCTTTTGGTAAGAAGAAATCCAACACAACATTCGACATTATTACTATGCCTTTGGCCAAGGCTAGTTTTCCCTTGGGACACTTTTTTGTTTCTTATGAAAAGAAAGCTTAAAACATGTCGACCTAATGCTAGACTAGTTTTCTTGTGAATAATCTTCTCAAAGGTGTTTGGACATTGGGTCTCATGAAGAATCCTCAATAAAGTGCTTAGAAATTGAATCATAAATGTTGCCCTCGCTAGGCTACCAGTAAAGCTTTGGACCATTCACCCCACAATCCCCACCCCCTAAACAATTATTGTTAATAACAACCATAATTTTGAAAGGTTAAGGTAATCAAGCACATGACCCCCTTAGTTGTGATTCAAAAAAAGGTAAAAACATATTTTGCGCACATTTGTTTCCAATTTCTTGAGCTCCACCCAAGTTCCTTGTGTTGATTGCAAAAACAAAGGTTGAAAAAAATGATAGAATGAGATTGGTGGCAATCTTTTTATATTAATGTTCAAATCTTGTGAGGCACAACAAATGTTGTAAATGGTGACCAAAAGTTGGTTGTTTCGTATTGCCTTTGTTTAAGGAGTGATTGTCCTTGTCTAAAAGGTGGTCGTTCCTTAAACAAGGTGAATCAAAATTCAATTGCAAGTGATCTTAGGACATGGGTCTTGAATTGGGGTGGTCACTCTTTATACAAGGGTGATTGTATTTTGATCACACTTTTTAAATAGGGGTGGTCTTCTTAGATATGGGTGGTTGCTTGTGGATAGGGGTGTCCATTTTAAGACAAGGACAATTGTACTTTGGTTCTATTCCTTATATAAGGGGGACAATCGTAACTTGGTTATGCTCCTTAGACAAGGGTGACCACAATTCAAACAATCCATGGAGATGATTAAATAATATTGCAATTAGATTTTGTAATTTAAATGGGTGAATTTTTTCTAATGATTTCACAAATGGTTGAATTTGATTTAAATGGTTCGATGGATAGTTATGATTAATCTTTGTTTTAAAAAATTTAAAAGAATTTTCTTGCATCAACATTAATGTTGTCATAAATGATTAGTGAAGCCCACATGTGTTGGGTTTTAAAGAGTAACTTTTGTTTTACATAGTCTACATGTGTGAGGTTTGTAAATGTAACTATATTACAATTGTTACAAAAATTATTATATTCAGCTAAGGTTTTTCTTAGGTTGACCTTAAACCAATGTGATGAAAAGCTACATTGGCATCAAATAAATGTGATTAACATGATGTGACAAGGCCAATGCTAATGACCTTAAACCACAATTGAACAAATAAATAATTTTTATATTTATTTTTTAATATAATACAAGAAATTTGAAAGAAATTTGATGAAAATATAATCAATTAAAAACATACATTAAAAATTTACAAACCATTAAAAAGAAATTATATTATATTTGGTCATATACATAAGTTATGATTTTAATCAAACTTGTTTTTTGACTACATGTATCAAATTTTCGATCACACACAAAATCATATTTCATTATTTTTGCTTTCAATTATTTATATTAATTTTTGTTTTCACATATTTTTTCAATTTTTTTCTATTCAATGGCATGTATTAGATTTTCTATTCCAAATAAAATTCATGTTTGTTTCACCTTACATTGAATGTTTTTGGTGGGTGTAAACAACTTGGATTAAGGTTAAATTAAGCCCACAAGTTCAACATCCCTTAAGAATTGAAATTTGGAACCTAAGGTTTAAGGATAGTGTACACCATGAAAGTGTTGTGTAAGATTCAAAAATATAGGACACATTTTAGGTATAAATGGTACTAGTTGGTTTATAAGATGAATATCGCAACCCTAGCCTTGGGTTTGCAACCAAGGCAAGGGCTTGCAAAAGTGCGAGCCAAGAGTGAAACCCGAGAATCACATTTCATGCTCTTAGGAATGTAGGAAAATGTGAGGGAATGAACCCCCACACTCCCAAGTGAGCTCCCATTTTGGGAGTTGGAGTCCAAGTGGAGGGTGATTGCAAGGGTCAAAACTCATTGGATCGAAGAGTTAGAAAGTTCTTAGAATGTAGATGTCTACAATAGGTTTTCATGACCCATTTGGGTACTTAAAACATAAGTTATGGCCAAAAGAAGGGTCAGGAATCAAATTGCCAATTTGACTCCCAACCACTAAAAGTTGAAAATCGCCCTGAATTATTTTCATTTAGGTGGTGTGCCACATATCGTTGAAAAGATCTCGACGAAAGCTACAACTTTGCTTTAGACCTCACCTCAATCAAAGGTATGTACAAGAAGTTATGGGCTTCCAAAGTTGCAGAAGTTTAAATTTTGGGAATTTCGGGAATTTTGGGACTCCCAACTAGAGAGTCTCGGGACAAAATGACATTTGGGTGCAAGCCCCATGGGCAGGCATAAAGAATGTTATAAAAGGGAAAGTGGTGGTTTTTTCCAAGTTGGGGCTGTGGTGAGTTTTGTGAGTCTGTGTTTGCTCGTGATTCGTCTGTGCACCAAAAGTGCTACAACTACACATTAACTAACTTGTTGTTTGGTTTGTGTAGGTTTGTAGGAATAATTTCCCCGCTTGTCACTCGTCCTAATCCCCATCCCGGAGCTCCAACACAACCCTCTACCCTCGAAATGTTGCGAGCTAAGGAATGTACCCTAATTCCTTATCCTTCCATTGTTTTCACCTTTGGACTCGCAGTTGAATATGTCAAGGAGTTTGGGGGTGCGTCAACGAGGGGTTTAGTTTTGACTATTAGCATTATCGTCATCATCACCATCATTAGGAATGAAGTTGTCAAATTTGGATTTTGTTACTAGACAATTAAATTGTTTCACCTTTATTATGGGACATGGATGAACTCTATGGAGCCATTAAGGGGTCCCATTGTATTCAACAACAATTAACACCATCAAATTAAATGACCATCCAAGAATTTGTCAATTGGTCTAATATGTAACAATTGGGTATAAACACACTAAAGGTGAATCACGTTAAGCAAAATATGGTGATGTATAACATTTGTATGACAATGTATGGTGAATTTTTTCTTGGTGGCAATATAAATTGGCAATCCAAAATTCAAGCAAAAAGCTTGTGGAATATGCATGACAAGTTTTTGTAACTCAAACTTCATTTTGAATCAAAATTATATTTGATCCAATGGTCAAATTAAGAGGATTGAGTACATTCAATATATATATATATTATATAACATGTATCAATTTACAACCATAGGGTGCCATATTGGGTGACATGTTCCATTAACAAGGGAAAAACAAAATGGAAAAAAACAATTATGCCCATTCAACGATCTTCCCTTCTTTCATTAACTTTTTTATTAAAATAATACTTTTTTTAATGGCTTACCAACATTCAAAATCATGTTTCTTGGTAAAATATTTAAACAAAAGTAATAATTTAAAAAAAAAATTGGTGTATTATCTTTTTTATATCATTTTCATTCTTCACCTAAAATTTCATACAAAAACATCACCTATAACCTCTTTTTTGAAATATACTTCTCATTTTTCATACTCCATGTTGGGCATTTTTTTTTATCCAAATATATTCTTCACATATAAAATCTTCATTTTTTGTTGAATGTTTTTGAAAAAATGATGAAATCAAGTTCCAAACTTCTCAAATCTACCTAAAGTTCATAATGTTGTCATCAAATTTGGTGTACACAACTTGTCAAATTTTTGAATTGCAAACAAGTGTACTTTGTGACAACAATTTTGGGGGACTTTAATGTGCTTATGACTAAATGCATAATTCACAATTATTCACACCTTTCATGGCATGGAAGGGGTTGTTTCAATCTTTGAAAAGTTGTTATTAGACAACTATCATGAATTCAAATGCGCCCATGTAATTTAAATTGAAAAGTGGCAAGTGTATTAATTGCCCAATTATGTTTCCATCATTAAATTATTGTGGTCTTAAGTGTTGCCATAACTTCAAGTACAACTATGACAACTCTTAATAGGAATTTAACTAGTGGAAGTGGGAGTGTGCATAGCCATTAAAAGAGGTAATGCCAACCCTTCCATTAATGGATGGGTCCCCATGTTGGCATTCAATCATATTGTGGAATTCTTCCAAAAGTTGTGAAAAATTTACCAAAAGGTTTGAATGAAAAAAATGTAAAGTTTGCAAACATTTCAACATAACCCACATAAGAACTTATAAAAGGCATATGCACGGATGAAAAGGTTAGTTGCTATGACACTAAGGGTCATCCAAGCACAAAATTATGGAATATTGGACAAATAACTTAAATGACAAGTGTGGGATGTTATATTATTTCAATTCGTGCAACGCACATTAACAAATTTGTTTCAGTTATTAGAATGCATCAAATTGAACATGACAGAAGAACATGGTGATTCTCATGTTAAATAAAAACAACTTGAAGAACTCTTTAACATTATCGATTCAAAGATCACTTGGTTGGCCAAATAAAATCACACCATAAAAGACCAAAAGGACCAAACTAGAACAACATCACAAATTTAGCATTTCATGATTAAGTAATGGAAATCACGCAAAATTCGTTCAATCACAATTCGTATGTTTCACACACTAATATCATGCATTGAAAACACATTTGAGACATAAATTATTGGAAGATGTGAAATTCGTATGACATTCATTCATTCATAGGTTCAAATTTCATTCATTAACACATTGATCTATGTGTCAAATGTGTTTTCAACGCATGATATTCGTGTGAAAAATGTATGAACCTATGAATGAACGAAATTTACACAATTTTCATTATTAATTCGTCACATGCCAAATTTGTGATGAAGGTGGTATGTTTTAAACATATTCTATTAAGCAAGGAGGAGAAGAAAAATGTTGGAAATGTGACGAGTCTTATTAAAAGAAAGATTGCCCCAATCCATTTCATGCCACCATCACAAATTTAACATGTGACGAATTAATAATGATAATCATGAAGTTTGTTCATTCGTAGGTTCATACATTTTACACAAGAATATCATGCATTGAAAACACGTTTGACACACGGATAAATGTGTTGATGAATGAAGTACCAATGCATGAATGTCACACGAATTTTGCATCTTCGAATAAATTTGTGTCAAATGGGTTTTCAATGCACAATATTAGTGCATAAAATGTACAAATTATGAATGAACTAATGTTACACAATTTCCATTTTAAAGTCGTGAGATGTTAAATTTGTGATACCACCTCTAACTTTAACTTTATCTAACCATATTTCCATTATAAAATTTGTGGTTGTGATGTGAATCATTATTTCACTTTTCATCTAGAATTATGGCAAGGTCAATCATTGATGACCAATGTTGGGAAAAATAAAGATTTCAAAAAAGGTAAAAAGTGAAAATTGAAAAGTGATCAATAAGGTGTCAACAACCAAACCAATTCCAATTTAAGCCAACACCATGGAAATAAAATTCACACTTTTGGAAGCATGATGACATAGGTGAAATTCAATGTACATGTTTAAGGTAAAGCTAAGGTATTGAATTAATATTGAGAAAACTTGTTGTCCTTTGGTTTGAATGTTGACCTAGGATATTTTTATGGAGCTGAATTTTTAAGCCCATTGGTCCCAAATGTGACGATTTTAAATATTTTGAAAGACCACACTTCAAATAGTAAATAGAAACCATATTAAGGTTTCAAATCTAATCAAAATATTTTTGACAATTACACCAATGATAATAACAAATGTTTGAACACTTAAACCACAAAGTGTTAATGAAAGGTTACATCCTTAATAAGGGGGAGTTCAATGTTAAGTTTGCTTATTAGAAGCAAGTTATTGCATGAGCCTAGAGCCTAAAGTTAGAACTTGGGATGGTAAAATGCCTTTTCCCCTATACAAATGCAAGTAAAACCCAAAAAATTAATTACAAAATGAATGTTATACAAGTACACCTAGAAACAAACATGGGGATGAATGTAAGCATTCATCTTCATCATGGATGAATGTTCTATTTTATCATTAAATTTTTATCAATGAAACTTTTTTCCCCTTAATTTTAATTAATTAAAACTTCATGAAACACAATTTAATTCTATATGATATAATATTTGTTGATAATATAATATAAATTCCATTATAAATTCATTTAGTGGCTATGGTTTAAAATGCCATTATTTTCAATATGTCTTAACTATATTACTATTATCATGTTAACATCCACCCCCATGGTCATTGTTTATTTTTTTAAATGATTTTTTTTTTAAAGGCAAATTGACCCAATGCTGTTGATGATAATGGATATTTTTTTCCTCTCCAAAGGTGCCATAACTTCCCTCAAACCAATTTATAAACATTGTGGATGATAATGGGGGATTTTTTTCATTCTTTTTTGAGGGTGCCACAATTTTTGTCAAATTTAACTAGTGTTGTCGACAATGATGGGTTTTGAATGTTTTAAATAATCTTTACACTACCTATTATCATCAAAATAAATTAATTTCAAACACCTTAATTAGCTTTCTTCAAACGACCTACCGTCATATATGACAATGGGGTTTTTTTAATGATTATTTATTTTCAAGGCGCTCTAATTTTTCACAAAATACATATATAATGTTGTTGATAATAGTAGGTGGGGTTTAACATTCATCCCAAGATAATATTTCTTTAATTGTTTGGCAATGTTGATGAAAATGATTTTTTAAAACAAAAATTTAAAAATGATTTTGGTCCCATCATCAAAATTTCCCCCTATAATCACATTATCCATCATTATTAAATGATATTCAAGTTTGAGATATTAATATTTGGACAAAAAATGAAGATGGATATAAATAAATTTTAATTTATTTATCTTCCAACCATGGATGAGTTTCATCCAATGATTTATTGATTTAATTCAATTCATAAATGACATTCATCCATATTAAATCATTCATCTATGGACACATTCATCCATGTAGGTGGATTAAAATCACATTAAACTTTAACCTAAAAGTTCAAAGCTCCAAGCTTAGGCTTTACGTTCATGCACAAATCATCCTCTTGCTTACCACAATCATTTGTGTTGGTGACAACAATTTCCAACCTTACGGGGCATCAACTTTCAATACTATACTAGTGACATCCAAAAGGATGTTTAAATCCACCTTGAGTAGTTTGTTCGGGGTGACAACATGGGGGTAGGGGTATCATTGTTTTCTACTAAAACATTAATTTTTTTGAATGTTCAACTAACATAATTGTTTTATTTGGCCTAACCACATTATGTAATTGTGGGGGACCATGGATGGTGGTTATGTTAGATAATAATTCAGTTTAGACCACGGTTCCCCATAGCACTTTTAATGTCAACTAAACAAAGAATTTGAAGATTGTTAATGGACAAAATATATACTTCATGAAAAACATGTATATAAGAATCTCAATTATTTCTATGCATGCATGTTCAAACTAAACACAATGTATATATTCAAATTCAAAAGATAACAAGACAACTTTATGAATGTTATTGCAAATGAACAAAAATATAAAAAATTCAAACTCACCTCCTTAAATAAGCTATGGTTCTTATTAGTAACTAAAGTAGTTACTTAACGTTAATTCAAATATGAAACACTAATTAATAACTAAAGTAGTTAATTAACTGAATAAGAATGAATAACTAATTAATTAACATTTATCTAAATTTTGATTTAACACATACAAAAGTTAGATCTTTACTTAATACATGGTAATATTTAATTAACAAGATAATTACAAATTATGAATTAATATTTAAAAAGGTCAAATCTAGGTACTTAATATGTGTTAACATATGATTAACAAAATAATTACAAATTAATACCTATAAAAGTCTAATATATATTTAATACATATTAATACCTACTAATTAACACTTATAAAATTATCATTACCCCTTTTTAATCGAGATTATTCCCTCATAAATCCTTGAAAAAAAATCTAGAAACCAAAAAAAAAAAAAAGTTTCGAGGTTTTCATCCAATATTAGTTTTAGGCTTTGCAATTCCATCCAAGTGAATGTAAAAAAAACTGTGACTATGTATATGATGTATCCCTATGGTTTTCCTGTGACTCTTTTGTGATTTTTCATTTGTGGATTTGTGGCTTTTGGTCAAGTTTCCTCAACAGCAAATGACCTATCCCATCATCTAACTTAAATGAAAATGTACATGCTGATGATGTTGGGACCACTGAAACTGTTAAATGACAAGTATTTACAAGTAGCTTGGTTATGTAGTTTGATTATGCGATAGAATGAAACATCTTCTTGTGAGCATTTGGTTTATGTGAAAATGTAAGAATGGTTAATTCAACACCCATAATGCTCTTGTGGGTTCTTTGGATGGTACCTCCTAAGCATGTAAGTTCTTTACCCCATTCCTTTAAGAACAATAACTATTAGGTATGTTATTGATAATTGGGCTAATGATGGGGATATTTTCTCCATAAGTGGCCAACACTACTAAATATCATACCTACTAGTGTGGCCTATGCTGTTGGCTCAAGTGTTATCACGTCCTCAACTGATTTTTCCTTCCAAAATGTGGTTTTTTGGAATTTATTTGAATTTTCAGTGACGGAAATCACTTAAAATCAATATTTCCCACATTTAAAATCCAAATCTCCCAGTACCTTCCAGTACCTCCCAAATTTCCAGCTGGGATTTAATTTAATTTTTTGTGAAGAAATCATTCAATATTCAAGAACTTCTACACCTCAAGTCCAAATGCCATGAAACCAAGCCGATGCACCCCTCCTCCTCAAGAGCTTTCCAAAGAGACCAAAAAGGCAATCTGAAGCATCCTGGTCCAGTGGATCTCATAAGTACAAAACAAAAACAAAACAAACAAACTACCTTGCTTCATAGATAGATTGGCACAATGAGCTGCCGATGAGCACATGACTAGTTAATTACAAACCTACTGACTCTTCTGCTTATTTTGAGTTTAGTTCAAAACTTAAGCCCAAATGGAGTGAAGTAGTATAGGCGAAGGGCGGGTATTTCAAGGGCGAGTTCCCAGGCACCAGGAGACAGGCATTGTCTAAAAGACCCACCATTCTCCTATACTAATTGACTCCATTAGAGATTAAGTTTTGAACTAAACTCAAAATAAACACGAAAAGAAACAAAAGCCAGTAGATGGGTTTTGCAATAAAAGACTAGCCCTTCTCTTGTGGAAAGACCAAGGAATTACGCCATTAAATTTTTTTTTTTCTTTTTACCATCTCAAATTGAAGAGGGGATGATGTCTTCTGAAGATTAAGATTCATTCCTCCACAACCTAAGAATTTCTAAAACATAATCCAAGATTAACAATTCAATGAACAAAGCCAAAAATAATTTCCAAGGTTTTTCCAAGTGTTGCCCATTTCCAGTTTTTTTCTGTTCCAATTCCAGTTCATGGTCCAGGTAACAGGTACCTAGACCACTAGTTAAAATTTTTTCAATAAACAATTTAAAGCCAGAGCAGCCAGAAAACAGAACTGGGAACTGGCCTCCAACTAGAACTGGACCTGGATTTGGTTTTGGAACTGGCCCTAAAATCCAATTTATACAAGTCATGGTTCATAATTTCTTATAAATTAGATTTTTATTTATTTTTGATTGGGGTAGACATGTTGTTAGTTTGGGGAAAGGAAAAAAAAAAAACCGGGGGTTTGCATAATAAAAACATTATTTTGAATAATAATTTGGGGGTGGGAAAGGATAGGGGGTTTTAATTTTTGGAACATGTCTCAAGTATGCAATGTTTTTGTTTAACTATTTGGGTTTAGGTGTGGAGTTTATAAATTTGGTCACATTTTATTAGTGGTACAGTGGTAATAACTAGAAAAAAAGTCACTCTTGGGCTACGCATAGGTGGAACCAAATCGGCTTTGGAACTGGGCTCACCTTGGCTTTTTTTTAAAAAGAACCAAGAACGGGGGTCTTGAAATGTGAAGAACCAGATCCAGAGGTTTTATCAAAAAAATTTAAATCCTCCACCTGGAACCATGTCCTTTCAAGAGAGTATCCGATAAAGTATCACGATTAGGGGGGAGAACAGCCAGTTTCGGCATAATAGGGCGTCAACCGCATAACTGGGAATGAAAATTTTACAAAGCAAAATAACTGGGACCCAAACTAGTTTTTCCACCAATTTTGGTTTAAACTGAGTTTCATCCTGTCTTTCCTTGTCGCTGAGCAACTCCATTGCTGCTACATATATTTTCAATGCTCCTGCCTCTAAAACTACCATAATTACTCTCGAACGATGTGCATTAAATGTTGAGATTTAGCATCTCGTTACTTTGGGGATACCACTGAAGAGGGGATAGGGGGTGAAAGCAGGCCACAGTGAACCAGCACCCACTAGTGCACCATGAAGGATGGATGATAAATGGTCTGGAAATACTTTTCTGTTATGTTCCAGTTCCTTAACTAACCATGGTAGTTGGCTCAGTTGCTTTTTTTTACTACCGACCTATTAACAACCCACAAGCAAGTTGTTAGTAGGTAGGTAGTAAATACAGCCCTTACATATGTATAAAACATCTATTTACCTAGTAGTTACCTTATTTCCTACCTACCTGTGTATGAGACCTATTTCCTACAGATTTGGTTACCAAGGTGAAACCAAGTATTGACTCAGTTGATGGTGCACTGGTGGGTGCTGGTTCACTGTGCCCTTGAAAGCAGGCCCAAAGACACTCTGAAGACCTTACACATAACTTCAAGTTATGAAAAAAGTTGGAACTTCAAGTGTTTGACTTGCTTGCAATTGTTTCTATCACCTTGATTTGCAAGCTTCATTGTTCAAAATGGTCATGAAGAACAATGCCAAATCTGCCATGACTTTTCTAGATTTGAATCCTGTCTCCAAGTTTTGACAAAATCTCACATCCTATCAATGCGTGGTCATGAAAATTCTTGAGAAATAGACTTATTGATCACCTAGACTTAGTTGTTCGCATGTTTGCACAAAGTCTACAATTTGGAAAATTTTCCATACAATGTTGTAATTCAATCTTGGAAAGTTATCAAGGTTTGATATGGTTACTAGATTTGGAAGGTAAGTTTTAATGTTCAAACTTCAAATTTCAACCTCTAATTGGTTTTTTTTTTAGTGTGCATTGTATTCATTCAAACTTGCCACATTTTGTAATATGTATTTTTATATGTGTGGAATTGGGATATATTCAAGGCTTTTGGCTAATTGTTTTTTTTTAAAACATGATGTAGGAATATGGATTCTAAAGTTGTATACAATGTGCATTGGGATTGTGAACAATGGACTTGAATTCTTGACTTTAGAGGTTGCAAGAGCTCTAGCCTTCAAGCTTGGTGCAATATTGGGGGTGGGGTATATCCTTGGGGCTTGTATTGCTTTTTTTTTGGGGATAATGTGTAGGGGCATGGTTGGGGGTTTCCGGTGTAGGACACTTCCACTGCAAAAGGTAAAACCTTTAAGGGTTAGGGTTCAATTCCTCTAGAAGTGAATGTGTATAAAATTTCTCTTTGCAAATCAAATCTACATTTTGTAATCTTCATGTTTGAACCTTGAGTTTTGGCACCTTTCCTTTGAATTATTTTGCCACAAAACACACCCATTGGTATGGTTAAGAAACAAATAATTATTTTCTTGTATTTTTGAATTCACCAAAAAAAAGACAATTCAAGTGGGTAATAAGGCACATTCATAATCAATCAATGGAGGCATTACTTAAAGAGTGCCTTGGGTCAAAATTAATTTTGTTTATTTCAAAATTTGCAACTATGGTTCATGAATTCCTAATCCATTATAAATTCAAGTGTTGATAGGCACCTATTTATCATATAACATTTATTTGAAATTTATTAAAACATTTAGATATTCTATAATAATGTTGTAGTATATGAATTGAAGCATATACATCCTTAAACAATTGTGCATTTTGTTTTGACTTCAGTTTAAATTGGTTTTTGGGCCTTTGAAAATGCATTGGATTTAACTCACCATAGCTAGTTATTCAAACCATCATATTTATTTATAGTTTGAATATAGAAGTTTTACAAATGCATAATACTCTCAAATGTTGCAAAGCAAAAATGTTAATTCCTAAGTAATTTAGTTATGATGTTAATGGGATGTGTATTTAAAAGAATTTTGAATCGCATGAAAGCTTTCCCTATACAAACCCTAATTGTTCATTAAGATTTTGACTTGTACAAAGCTAATCTTATTTAATAATATTTGGTGGTATTTTAAAAATTAATCATTTATATTTAACAAGCCATGGGCATTTGTGGTACACACATGTATAACATAGCTTGATTCTCATTTTAGACTACACTAAGTATTGAGTTTCATTAATGATCCAAATAAACATGCATTCACAAACTAAAGTGTCTCATCCCTTCATAAAAATCATTAAATGTTTCTACCATTATGGAGCCCCTCATGTCTTATATAAACATTTTAAATTAACAAATCAACAATTACACATTTTTATATTCTACCTCTAATTGGAGTAATTGAACATATCTTTTTGGTTTGAACATTTGTTTGATTGATTCAATATTGTTTTAATAAACTTTAAATGCACCCCATTTGCCCATCACTTCCATAACTTAGGGACTACATGATAACATTAATGAAATTATGTTTCAAAAATCCCTTTAAAAGGAAATGGACAATGATGTATAGTCAAATAAAACAAATGTCATCAATCAAAAGTGACATGTTAGTTTTAGTGCCTTTAATCAAATTGTACACTTATTAGTTGAAATGAACAATGTATTTCAAGGTCATCAAGTTGGGCAACTTTTAAAACCATGATTTCTTATAGTAATATAAAAAATCCATTTATTTCATTTGAACAATGATAAGGTATCATCCCATCATGTACCCATACATCCCCTAGGGACTTGCATTTATTTTAATCATTTCATGCTTTATCATTTCATCACATTAGCACCCATTGGAAGGAAAAAATGAAAGCATATTCCAAGTTTTTTTTTCAATTTATTATCACTTGCATTCTTCCATCTAAATTGGAAAAAAATATGTTATATATTTACATTTCAAACAAATGTGATATTTACAGACCTTTTGGAAATAAACCAATGTTGGGTGAGTACCCAATTCAATGGGTTAAAACCATTGGTTTCAATTTTAATAAATTAAAAAAAATCCAAAATTAAAACCTTTTAAAAACCAAACCCAAAATCAATTAATTGATTACATTTATGTTCGGAACCATAATCAGAACAAAGATTTTTGGGGAAAAACAAGTTTAAGACTAGGTGTTATCCGAAGGTTAACCACTAATTTTGGTCTAGGCTACATGGAAGCAAACCAAAATCAAGTATAATTTCCAAAACAATACTAGAAATCTTGTCATTTGCAACCAATCATTATGCAACTATTGTGCAACTAATTATCATTTGTAATTATATTAGTCATGTTTGCAACTACAAATTTGGTATTATATAATTTTTGGACCGTACAATTGTATGTACAATTGACATGCAATTAAATGTGTATAAAATGGACACATATTATAAAAATAATAGCCTAAATTAATACATACGTAAATTAATATACCTAATATATCTACCTAGGTCATGTATAATAGTATTATACATGTAATATTAAGGCAAAACCCATGTTAATTAAGGTTGGCCAAAATAAACATTGGCTAAACAGAGGTTCAATTCACATTAACCAAGGTTAAACTTAAGTTAAACCTTGACTAAACTAACCATGACTAAATTAATTAGGAAGTTAAATTTATTGTGAGTAAACTAACTATAAAATTAGATTAATTAGGATTAAACTAAGTAAAAAATTAAATTAACTATGATTAAATTAACTAAAAAGTCGAATTAATCATGTCCAAATTCACTACGGTTTTAAAAATTAAGATGATAAATTAACCATGGTTAAACTAATTAGCTAAATTGATTATGGTTAAACTAATTATGGTTTAAAAAAAATTAAGCTAAATTAACCAATGTTAGAATATATATTGCAAATTTGCAAATTTTATCTATCAAATATGTTAAAATAAATATTTTTAGTAAGTAGAACTGAAAATTTATACTTATTTTATTTGTGAATTTTAATATGAATATTTAATATTATTAAGAAATAATTAATGTTATAATAGTATTAATTCTTAAATACTACAAGTAATTATAATTACTAAAAATTTATTAGGATTAAAATTATATCTATTACTATTATCATTAATTATTTAATGATAATAAAATTATTAATAAAGTATCATTCTAATTATTTATGAATTTTTAATTATTTTACTATTTTAATAATATTAATTATGTTCATATACCCATGGTTAGCATAATACATTAATGAGTTTTAAAATATTTTAATGTGAGCTAACTATCTATTAACCTAAATTAAATAATAGTATTATAATATTATACGTTACTAGAACTATTCATAGTTATTCATTAAAATTTTATTACAATTATAATGCTAATGAATAATTTTTTTCAATACATATTTTTTCAACACATATTATATATTAAAATTTTATTTTTTATGTTAAAATACTTATGGTAAATAGGCTACACTAGTTAATTTATAAATACCTGAACATCTTAGGTTAATTATTAATTTAAGCTGGGTAATAATATAAAAATAATATAAAATATTGATCATTATAAATAATCATAATTATTAGAAATATCATTCTTTTAAACAAAAATATTATGATTAATGTTACTAGTTAATAATAATAAAATTAATATTATTTAGGGAAAAATATTTAATATTATTTTATTTATAAAATTATAAATTAGTAATATTAGTGAATATGAGTAATAATAATAATAATAATAATTATTATTATTAACACTAAAATTTATTGTAATATTACTTATTAGCTATTATTACTTTTATTATATTGATATATAGTTAATAAATAAACTAAGATAAGTACAATAATTGCATCTAATGTGTGACTAAGTTGGTGATGTTGACAACCAAATTTTTCATCCCACATCTTTTGGTTTCCAATCCAATTTTATACATTATATAAGTAGGTGCAATAGCCATGTTCGCAAACCAAATGCCAAGCCATTGGGGATGAATTAATAAAAAAATATTGAACTTAAATGGCTAACCCAAAAATAAAATTGGATTTTTCTAAAGCTACCTATTTAATTTAAACTTACCTTTTAACCTACCTACATACCTAGACCTACTTATGTAGGCACCATGTGTCAACATCTTATTAACCCTAAATTGAATGAGTTAAATTTCATTAATATATATTCAAAAAGGGATAAATGGGCCTTAATTACCACATGTCACCATATAATTTGTGTTTAGAAATGGACATATGTCAAATGGTTAATGAATGTTCCATAATGTGCCAAGTGTCATCATCATAGTGCAAAAGCTTTGATGATTGAGATTAATCCGATGAATTTTTAATTTTGAAAACAAAAAAAAAAAATTAAATGACATGTGTTCACAAGAAATTTGCTCAATTTTAAAACATATGTCATACAATAATTAAATGCATTGTAGTTGTAAGGAAAGTTGCATATAAAGTACAATTACATTTGAATTAGTATGTATGGATGGACATGTAGATTGGCATGGAATATACATGTTACATACATATTGTTGCATGCAACTAAATGTTGTGTGTGACTTGTTTTAAACAACTACATGAATTTGTAATTGCATGTGTTGTATGCAACTGAAAATTAATTACAAAATCCAAGATTTTTAGTAATGAAAGCAATATCAAAACCTTTTTTTTTGGTGGAAAAACTAAAGGTTCGAAATTATTAGTTCCAATATGTGTGGAACTAGACCTAGAACCTAATTCATTTTGAAAACTAGAATTAACGTTCTTCAGAAAAATGAAGAATTTTCCAACATTGGAATAAAGCACATTTATGTAATACACAATATGGTTGAAATGTGAATAACTAAATCTAATTTCCAATCACATAAAAATAAACATATATTTTCATCTAGTGAGCCCATTTTTTGCGTATGAAATACATCAACATCACATAATTCAATAATAACTTGTCCATTGATTACCATTAACTTTTGTTAATATGATAGATAAATTGAAGTGAATGAAAATAATGAATTAATTTATCCATAAGTTAATTCCATCATCCCACCACACCATCATCCAACTTACAAATAGATATGCACACATTCATTTGCCTCCTATTTATCATTCCAAATTTCATAACCATTAATCCGTGTATATGGAATGTATAAAAAATTCCTCCAATTAAAATATGGGCCAATTAATGAATAATCATGGTTTCATTTTTCTTTTCTTTTTAAATGTTCACTAACCAAATAAAATTTCATCTTGTTTTACAAAAAGTATGAAATAGGTTTTAATGTGATTCCTATTTTAAGTGCAATCCTTTTTAACCCCTTCTTATTTTTTAAAATTCAAATGTGGTGTTTTTAATTTCATACATAATGTAACTATGTGAATTGATTATTTTCCCATCGAAAGTGATTTCACATTTGTAATTGCATCTTAATTTCAAATTATGTAATTAAATTTTTATTTGATTTCATAATTGACTTGAATATGTAATGTCTTTAGTTTCAAGATATAATGACATTATATTCATTTTACATTTTAATATCAAAATTAACAAAAAAATTAAATGGATGTGAAATTATTACATTATTAAAATGTAGTTATTTAGTTTCATAACTAGATCAATTTTTAAAGTGACATTCCATACATAATTTCACATAAATTTAATTTCATAATTGAATGAAGTGTGTTCTTAAGATTTATCCAAAGTCTATGAATTCAAGTGATCTATGTAATGGTGTAATTAAGTTATCAAAACAATTATTATATTCCACAATTATCATTCAAAAAATAGTATTCAAATATTTTTCAAAAATCTCCAGCTCCTTTATCATTATCTTTATCATTTGCTGATAATTACTTAATATTTTTCCATACCCACCAATATGAAAAAGCAAAATGTTTACAACTATTTTTTAAATACATTTTCAAAATCTCCACCTCTTCTAACATTATCTTTATCTTTTTTTCACATTCCTTCAAAATCTTCCCTTTGAGAGTGAAGTTTAAAATTTAAATTTAAAGATTAATTTAACTATTTGAAAATTGCATTCCATAAATCCAAATGTTTTTTCCTTAGCCATAGGGGTTTTAGTTAATATATGGAAATTCAATGTAAATATATTACATTTATTAAGATGTGATGACCCAAATTAGAAATTAAATAATTTATGTACATGTTTATTATTTATATTAATTTTTAATTTCACCTTTACTATTTACCAACCTTTTTTTGGGTGAAATTTTGCTTTATTATTTTTTTTAGAAACTAAAATCTCACAAATTTGATGAATGTTTGAAATGTTTTAGCCAAAAACTGAAAAAAATCCAAAAATATTGAAATTTTGTCAAATTTCTATGCATGGTTCAAATAGTTAACCAAAAATATATAAAGATGTTTAAATTTTCTTTCTTTCATATTTTGTTAATAATCAAAATTTGCCTAAATCAACTTATGGATGATCACCACTTTAACTGCATCATAAAATTGGAAAAATAAAATAAAAAACCCCATTACATGTCGTGTTGCAAATTTTGAAAACCTTTTCTATTAGACTTCTTTTTTTTATTTTTTTAAACGACCAATAAATGGTATATTTAATTGTATATCATCTTACAAAAAAACTTGCTCCATAACACAATTTAAGTTGGTTCAAGTATTACATTTGTTCAAGAAATTTATTTTAGTAGTGAATGAATATGTCAGTATTTAATTAAACTTCATTTAGTGTTTGGTAAATACCAAGATTCAAACCAAGTAATTTTTGCAAAGAAAGGTTCAACAAAACACATCATCAAAATGATAAAACATCAACATGCACATTCAAACAACAACCGGGGTAGGTTGATTGTATGTGATTAGATGAAGCATATACATACATGAGGAAAGCAAAACAAAACAAATTATAATTTCTATATGTCATAAAAAAATTATGCAACTAGATACTAAAAATCATTTTGGAAAAAAAAAATCTATGTGCCAAAAAAACAATAAATCTGAGCCAAAAAAATCAATAGATATTGATTTCTATCTTTGATTAAATTTTAATACATGAGACTAAAATTAAATCAATAAAAAATAATTTTTGAGTTATAAAAATAATAAATGAAATAAAAAAAGGAAAATTATGGTTCACTATGAACACAATTATTGTGGTCTACTAGTCATCAAATTGAAACGAGCACCACAACCAAATAATGGAGTTAGTGGAGTCATGAGCTGTGAATGTAACCTACAACAACACCAATAGAACGTTATAACCTAAAACACCCAACTAAATATTCAAACTTCTTGTTGGAATTTATGCATATGAAATCAAGTGGACCTATAGTGTAAAAACAAACTAGACAAGAATGTTTTTTGTTTTTTTGGTCATTAAGTGAACCAATAATAACACCATCAAAAACCTGTAAAACTTTGTTAAGAAACATAACGTTGATCAAGGAAATGTACAAAAGAATAAAATTTTAAATAAGGGAAAAGTGACAGGACATCAAGTTGGTTCAAAAGTAGTTGTGAAAATCTCTCCATGTACATAATTGAACACCTGTAAAAAGTTGGCCATATTTATATGTCAAAAACTAACGGCTTGTAATAGATCCATCGTGGTGTTGGGAAGTGTGTTTTGAAGGGGTGGAAATCGAGAAGTAGCTAAGCCTATGGCTACTGCTCGACTTAAGATGGAAGACACTTGCATCTTTTATAATGTGATCGAAGCTTTTTGATGAAAGAAAAGTGACAAAGGTAGAAAGATGAAGGCCTTCTGTCCCTTTCAAGCTCCAAATGGCATTGGCACAATCATGTAAAACCACATTAGCATGTTTGTATAAGCAACCAAATACCACAATTGTTAAGGGGAAGAAATGATCAATGGGGTGTTGGTTGTGATAGCTCCTTTCCTTGGCTTAAGCTGCATTAGACACAATAAATCCTTGAATTGCGCAAGATCAAGGAAGTAAATTTACTTGCGTTGGGTTGACAATGACAATGTTGGCTAAGGTGCGAATGTCATCTTTGGTAAACACAATATCAAATCGTTGATGAGAGGAATTGAATGTGGTTGAAGGAAGTGCATGTAATTGTTTTCGTCTCCTATGGAAACCATCATCTCGCACAATGGCAGCAAAGGTATTGCGAATTGCATCATGGGTTCTAGTGCATTCATTGCCATGAGTGCAATGTGAAAGCTGGATACCCATAAGGTTAATGGGATGTGTGCACACACATCAAAGGATGCCTGCAATTGAGGGATGGGGTAGTCCAAGTCGCGAATGAAGTGTTATGCAAAAAACTGGGGAAGATAATCAAAAGGCTAGGAAGACTAGTCAAGTTGTAAGCCAAACGCCTACCCTTGAGCCATAACATGATAAAATTCAGGTACAATGGGCCTTAGATGTCTTGTCGGATAATAACCCTTGGTATTAACTACTTAAGCAAAGAAAGGAAGTTAACTTTTCACCCCAAGGATCTTACATTTTAATATGCACAAATGTGGGGAATGATCAATCCACATTTGTACACCTTATTAGATTGTCAAGTAAGTGACACACTACCTCACATTCCCTACCCTATGATAGCCTATTAAAAATATCCCAAAAAAAAGAATGAACCATAGGTGCAACCCCAAACATTAGTAGAAATCAGCCAAAATGTAACACTCCATTTGCAATTACATGTGACTTATAGTTGTTTGTAATTAGTTTTGAGAGTTTTTGCGACTTAAAATCAAATTTCAACTATTTTGGTCATTGTTGTGGCTTTGTTACAATTGTTGATAACTTCATCCTATGGGCTGGATGGTTTTTATGTCTATTTTCATCCATGAATAAGCTTATATGTCCCATTAGTCAAATAATCACCAAGGTAGTCACACTAAATTGCAGATATTCTATGGTGACTTAAGGATATATTTTTATGTATGTATTAAGATTGTATTTAAGATATATTACCCATATGATAAATATGTTTTTTTAAATATTAATTATTCATATGTTCATATATTGAATCTGGAAATTGATATTTCAAATCTGAAATTAATATTTGAACTATGGAAATTGTTATGTAACTTCAAAAAGTGTTATTTCAATTTTGAAACTTGTTATGTAAATTCAAGAATTATTATTTGAAATTGGATATTAAGTTTTCAATTCTGAAACTTGTTATGGGAATTCCAAAATTCGTATTTGAACTTGAAAGTTCATATTTCAATTCTGAAAAAAATTACTTAAATCTAAAAATAGTTATTTCAATTATTAAAATAGTTATTTGAAACTCAAAATGGCTATATTTCAATTCTAGAAAAGTATTTGAATTTCAAAATTGGTGTTTGAGTTTCTAAAAAAATTATTTGAAATTTGAAAATTGTTACTTACTATGAAAATTGCTATTTCAATTATTATATACATATGAATATGACATTGATATTTGAGTTTTGAAAAACATTATTTTAATCTAAAAATAGATATTTTAATTCTGTTAATTATTTTTTAAATCTGAAATTTTTATTTCAATTTCAAATTTGTAATTTGAGTTCTAAAATTTGTAATTTGAATTTGAAAATCAAAATTTCAACTATGAAAATTCATATTTCAATTCTGATAATTATTGTTGGTGCTGAAAATTGCTATTTCAACTGTAGAAAACATTATTTAAATTTGAAATAATTTATTGCATCTGCAAATCGATATTCCACTTTTGAAAAATTGTTATTTCAATTCTAAAAGTTTTTATTTCAATTTGAGATTTAAAATTTTGAGTTCTAAAAATTGCAATTTGAATCTGAAAATCAATTTTTCAATTCTGAAAATTGATATTGAAACTCTGATAGTTATTATTCAAAGCTGAAATTTTCTATTTCAATTATAAAAAATATTATTGTAATTTAGAAATATTTTTTTGAACCTATGAATTGATATTCAAACCTGAAAAACATTATTTGAATCTAAAAATGATTATTTGAATATTTAAAATTATTAATTGAGTAAAAATGGATAGGTCAATTTTGAAATTTACTATTTGAAATAAAAATATTTCTAGTTTAAATTTCATATTTGAATTCTGAAAAGTGAGATTTCAATTCAGAAAATTTATAATAAAAGCTATAATAAATGAGATAGTAAGAAAACTAATTAATGACAAAATAACTAGCCACTAGCTTCAATAATAATTTAATAAATAATTAAATAATAATAATAGATATTTTCTGTAGTAAAAAATAATTAAAAATAGTATTTTATATTATGACATTAATTATTATGAAAGGACTAGTATAGGTATCGAATTTATTTATTTATTTATTAGTATTAATGTTATTATATATTTATTATTATTATTATTATTATTATTATTATCTAGAACAAGTGAGACAATAATAAAAATATGTTGCTATTTTGTATTAACTTGTATTACTCATAATAATGGATATAGTTAGTAGGTAAAGTAAGCTAGGATAACACATTGGGTATTATGAAGTAGTTGCAAATATGTTGCGACTAGGTTTGTGACACTTGCAACTAAAATGTGTAAACCATATGCCTTATGCTTCATTATTTTTGTATGTAGTATAAATAGGTGCACTAAAGCTTGAAATGGAAGTGTTATTCAAGGGATGAGCTAATAAAAGAGGCTTGACCCTAAAGGCTAAAATCCAAGATAAAATAGGATTATCAAGTAAACCTACTTGATTAGCTTAAGCTTACCAATTGATTTTAAATAAATAATCAGATTAATTAAAATACTAGATATTTAATAATGTTTCAAGGTGCCACATATTATCAAAAATTGGTTTTCAAAAAATAAATGGATATAATTATTATGCCATGTGGCACCAAATAATTAGCCTTATAAATGGACATAATTAAATTGCCACTTGGCGATATGTTATTTTGCCACATGTCATATACAAAGATCATCCAAAATGAATAATGTGGATATTTAAGATTAAATATTGCCACATCATTTGTTGTTTGGGTGACCAAATTAGTTGCCTTGTAATTAGTTGCAAATGACAATACATATACAATAAATTGAAGGATGAAATCGTCTTTTTGATTTTTTTTTACATCCACAATTCATGTCATTTTCAATTATTGCGTTATGTAACTTGTCCAAAGTGATTAATAGGATTTTAATTGTAAATGTTGCCTATGACTAAAACTTAGTTGCAAAAACCAGTAAAAAAAAACCATTTTCTACTAGTGAAACAACATAGAAAAGGCAATGAACTTTTCATATGATGCAAATTCCCATTTTCAAAATTTTTGTGTAGATTTCCCCATTCGTTAATGGTGTGACATTCCACCATTTTTGGGTTGCAAGAATTGGTGTTTATACTACACCAATGTGTTTAGGTTCATTATTTGTTTTATTAGATTTTGAGTGAAATTGGACAAATTTACCATGGTGAAAAATGGCAACCCCTTAATAAACAAGGATTAGTTGTTACAAATAGGTGAATTCATTAATAGCTAATTGAATTCACCAATTGTTAATCAAATTCATTAATAGTTAAATCATTAATAATAAATTCACTAATAGTTAATTGTGAATATAAGTTAGGCACCTAGGAACCTTCATTAAAAACTTTATTCACGTAGAAACCTAGCCCACCAACTTAGGGTGTAAATGTGGAGGTTTGAACCTTTCACCTCCTTTCATTTTCATGTTTAAGGTCAAGTCCTTAACCATTGAATCACTATTTAAATGAATGATATTTTTTTTGTCATTACATGTTATTATCCACACATATTTTTTTACCATAGATTACTTTTGACAATTTTTGGTTATTCTACCATAAGGTATTCTGAGTTATTTTATCATAGGCCATTATTGGTTATTCTACATTATTTTACCATAAGTTATTCTTGACTATTGTAGATTATTTTATCAAAGGTTATTTTTAGCTATCATAGGATATTTTACCATAATCTATTATTAAATATTCTATCCTAACCTATTGGTGGCTATTTTAAGTTATTTTACTTTAAAATTATTTTTGGTTATTTTATCATTAACTATGTTGGTTATTTTAGATTATTTACCATAAAATATTTTTGGTTATTATATTGTAGGTTATTCCATGTTATTTACCATAGGCTATTATTAATTATTCTATCATATTTTATTGTTGGCTATTTTAAACTATTTATCATATGTTGATTTTGGCCATTGTTGGTTGTTTTATTATAAATTGGGTGCAAGTATGATTGGGGTACCACATTTGAACCCTAAAGATTCATTCCAAAAACTCCCAAATTTATTTTTTTTCATTTTTCCCATGATCTATTTTACATTTCACCTTTTTTTGTCATGTCAAATGCAATAATTTGTTTCAGATTTTATATAAACATCTAAAGTATCTATTATTTTCATTTATGAAAGTGGGAGTAATAAAATTTATCCAATGTGGGCCACATTCTATCGATGGCCCAAATTCTAATAGGGCATCTAGTTAGTGTCACATTCATACATTTTATAGACATTAACACATAAGGTGTTTATGGTAAAAATCTTGGGCCAAAAAAAGTTATTTAAATATTCTTTATGAATATTTGAATTTGTTTTTTCTCATGAAACAAAGTCCTAAATTTTTTTTCAAAGATTTGATAGGAATGCTTAAATTTGTTCAAATTGAACATTTTATGCATAAAATAATACCTTTTGTAATGTATGTATTTATGAATAAAATCAAATTTTCATTGTTCAATATGAATTGTCATTAAATTTCAACATGTTTAAATGAGGGGGTCAAATGAATATAAAATGAAATAATCTTTTTGGGTACCCCAACCATGCTTTGACCCAATTATTATTGGCTATTTATTTTAGGCTATTATTGGCTATTAGAAGTTATTATACCATAAACTATTTTGGGTTATTTAAAGTTATTTTATTGCAAGTTATTTTAAACTATTATTATTTATTTTAAATTATTCTACCCTAGGTTATTCCACCTTAAATTATTATATGTTATTTTACCTTAGGTTATTATATTTTATTTTAGGTTATTTTAGATTATTATACCTTAGGATAAAATAACTTAAAATATAACATAAGGTTAATTAAATAGTTTAACTTAAAATAAGTTAAAGTAGAAAACCTATAATAAACTAAGGTACCTTCACATAGAATAACCTAATAATTTAAGGTATAACCGAGGGTATAATAACTTATAATAACATATAATAATTTGGGGTATAACTTAGAATAATTAGGATAGAACCTATAGTAGCCTAAGGTATTTAAAACAATGTAAAAATAAATCTATTTACTATAATAAATTATAATAATGAATTATGTTAACTCATAATTAAACATGATGATTACATAGTGGCCCTATAATGAAATAACTTTAACGAAAGTGAAATCACTAAAATGTAATGAACCTACTTTACTTTTAAGGTCCCATTGTGATTTAGGTAGTGAACTACACCCCACTTTTAATGTATTAGTATTATTAGCACAAAAGTCATGTTACTAAAAATTTCGCCAAAACTAATTTCATGCACACCACCATTTACATTTCATAAAAATTCTCCAATTTTTTTTTGTCTCCAAATGGATTGAAATTTCACATGCACATCTAAGCCTTCACTTTAAAGACCTAATGACACAAAAATCACCACAATTTGACACCATATGTGGGAAATATGGATTTCCAAATAGATGCCCCCAAAAATGGTTTTCTTTCCTCACATCACTCACCATTTCACATTGTGATATGAATGATGTGACTAAACATGAATGATGTGTCCAATCATGGGTTCTAAAATGTTGAAAAATGTTTTTTTTAAATTTTTATTCAAAAATTGTCCATTCATTAAACTTAGGTTCACCCATTAGGTATGATGAGAAGTTGATTAGATAAAAAAAGGTAGATGGATGAAAATTCCAAATTATGGATGGAAACACATCCATGTGGATGAAAAATGAAAAAAAATTAAAAATTTTAAAACTTGGAATTTTTCATAAAACAAGAACAATGTTGGTTTAAATTAGCCTAATCACAACCGAGTGCCTCTAAACTTGAGGTTTGGGAAAAAAAATAAGTTCATGGAAGGTTTGAATTGGAACCCCAACCCCCATTATCCCCTAGTAGGTCTAAGCCATGTGAGCTTAACTTGTGCTTTAAACTTGGGTAGGTTTTAAAAAGCTTTGAATGATGTTTGGGCTTAAGTTTGGGCTTAAAGCCTTACAATTGCCACCTCCTATTACAATTGGGTGTATTATAACTATTGCTCCTTCATATGTGTCCCACATCAACAATGAAAATTGATGACATGGGAAAAAATTCCCTTTTTTTTGCCATTGTTGCCAAAGTTCGACTGGCTGAACTTTTTTTGGTTGGTGATGGCGATAGTTGCTATGATGTTATTATTATTCGTAAAGCTCTCACTATTGAAATCAAAAGAAATAGACAAAGGAAGAGATAGAAAGAGAGCAAAGGAAGGGAAAGAAAAAAAATATAAGAGGGGGAAAAAAATAAAAGATAGAGAGGGGGGCCTTTTGTGGGATTATCTTCCTCTTGTTTTCTTTTCACCTTCCCCCAACACCTAGCCTTCCCACATTCCAAGGTACTAAATCTTGTTTGGGTTCAACTCCCAAAGGCGTGATGAAGCAAAAACAACCCAAAAAATGGCAAAATCATTTGTAAAAATTCTTCAACTCAAGAAATAAACCAAGAACATGCTTTGATTACAACTCCTACATCATGTTGTAGCAAGACAATCATGCCACATGATGCATCAAACAAAGTTTCACAAACACAAAAACTAATCCCATGTAGAATAAAACAAAAACCAATGCCCAAAGAAACTAAATATTGATGTAACACAACCTAACCAAATTAGACTTTTGGTGATTCAAAAATACAATTCATTTACAAATAACAAAAATCCAAGCCCAAAACATATAAACAAAGTCTAAGTAACAATTTGTAGAAACAAATATTGCATAAAAATGTAGAGAACTTGCAACATCAAGCTTGTGTGTTCTAGAATCTCAAATCACCAAAAGTGATTTGAAAACACACAATTTTGGATTACATCCCAAACATGAAATAACTTGAACTTGTTCACACTTGAATAGGTTCTAAGATAAAACATAATTAACTACAATAACCTAATCTCTAAGCATTAACTTAATTAAAACTTAGTTAGGTAGTTAAATTAACACTTTCAACATCCTCCAACTTGGAAACCATTGACATGAAAAACAAACTTTGCACATTGTTAGACAATGGATCCCAATGAGGCAAGGTGCTTGCTAGGTCCTTATCAAAATAATAATTCCAAATCTAACATTTTGAAATGTAAACACATAACATGTTTGATAATCTACTCATCAATCAAATTACCTTATTTAATGACAGCAACTAAAATCACTCTTTTGATGTTAACAACATTCCCATTACTGCTAAACTTGACATTCAAGTGTGAACAAAGTAGGCACTCATTTTTAATGTGCCACCACATAACAATGCACCAAAATTCAACATTGGTTATTGCTCCTTTTATAAGAATTGATTTGGCAAAAAATTTCAAATTCAAGAACGTAGATGTTGGTTTGAAAATTGAATCTAATTTCATGTGCACATCACAAATCCCTTAAGACTGGAGATTATATACATATACAAAGTTTTACATCAAATTAAAATTGGGGTTGTATCAATACAAAATTTTTAATTAATTAAAACCAAACTTGAGTATCTATAATGTTCAACCTATGTATTAACTTTTCAAAAAAGTTCAATTGGTTTACCCAAAAAACCTAAATATATGTTCAAGATTTTTTTTTCCAAGTTTTGATTTTGATTTTGGTTAAAGTTTAGTTCCATGGTTTGGTCTTGTCCCAATTCCACCAAAAAGGTGCCAATTTAAGTGTTGTTAACAAGAAAGTGAACTTAAACTTTTGAGTTTGACATTCTAAACTAAGGAACTTGTGAACATTAATAAAACCTTCAAAGGGATATGTGATGTTATTTGGGGGAACTTTACCAAGCAAAATTTCTTACTTTAGGTTGGTGTGGGGCATATATGCTCTTACTTCACATGGGTTTCATATTTTTGCATAACAATCCTTTAAGGATTAAAGTTGATGTAAAGAATTGTGTTGAAGTTGATTAATAGATGGAATGGGGGGAGAATTTGCATGCATGTTGTGAGCCAACCAAAGGGTGTTGCAAAAGCATCATATCATCACCATGCTACTAATGGGTGTTGTGGGTGCAATAGCAACATATGTGCCATAGGTGCCAAACTTTTGCCTTAGTACCCATGGAGAGGTGTTGGACCTGTTGAAAAACTAGAAAATAGGATGAAAAGTTGTAAGATCCCAAAAAGGAGATGAATAATAAAAAGATTTTGGAAGATCGAATGAAAAAATGTAAAATTTCATGAGAGGCTTAAATTCTTTAATGACTGCATGAAATTTTCAGTCGAAATTGGAATTTCCCTCATGAAGAAAGTGGGAGGGAAATTACAATTTATACAATTTGTTTTTAAAAGTGTAATTCTTATGGGCCAAGGCTTTATGGGTGGGGAACCCTAACTATATATGTAAAAGGACATACTCGGTTGGCAAAGGAACTAGTGTTGGCTAGCTATCAAAAATACCCTTGGGCATCTTTCGGGCATCTTGGTTTGAACCCTTTAGGGTATCACCTTGAGTGATACCTTGACAAAAAATTGAACCACTAGTTTTCACTTGTGTGAAAACCAAATTCAAAAAAAAAAATTAAAACCTAAGTGAGGTTGGACCTTTTACCTAGGTCAGGGTTTTAGATTTTTAAAAAGTGCAAAATAAAGTGAATATGGAATTTGGAACAGGGAGGCATTGCATTCCAATGGGTACCTTTTGTAAACCCTAAATTTTTTTATATAAGAATTTTTTTTCTTTTTCATTCTTCTTCTTTGTTTTTTTTGGCATCATGTGTCCATTGCTTGGAGTAGTGCTTGAAGTGTTAGTTTAATTTTGAGGGAGTTGTTTTTTTAATCTTCCCTCTACTCTTTCCTTCCTTCCTTCCTTCCTTTCTTTTTTCCTTCAAGTGTTTTGTTTATGCCTTGTTGCTTCACTCACTACCTTCGTACCTTGCACCTTGATTGTTGCCTCATTGTTTCGCTACTTTGTTGTTTCACTGTCTCAGTCATTGCCTTGTTGTTTTGGTCATTTTAGGTTTTGTTGCTTCAGTACTTCAATCATTCCCTCACCACCTCATTACCTTGCTTGTTGCATCACTACCTTGCTCACTATATTGTTGCCTACCTTCACATCTTGCTACTTCCATGCTTCACTACTTGCTTCATGTATCTTTTGTTAGCCCTTGCCTTCCCCCCTTTGTTCCTTCATTCCCTGCTACTTCATGCCTTATTGTTTTGCTACCTTGTGCTTTGTGTGTTAATAAGTACTTTCGCTTTTGCAAGTGGAAGAGCTTTGAACTTTGAAAATTGAATTTTAATTAAAGAAAGGAAAGGTTTTTTTTTAGTTTTGATTTTTTTTTTGTTGCTTTTATTTTTTATTTTTTATAAGTGGATTTTACTTATCTTTAGATTTATTATTTATTTATTTATTTTTAGGTTTGAGTTTTTTAATGGTTTTGTTTATAAGTCTAATTTTTCCTTTTGTTTGTTTATGTGCAAGAATAAAATAAAAATAATTTTTGACAAATAATTACCCTTATACCATTTTTAATCATGATGAGAAAGAGAAATGAGTGAATTTTTTATTATTTTTCTCCACCTTAAACCCCATTGTTTTTTTTTTAAAATTAAATTTTTGCTTTCCTTCTTTTCTTTTGTTTGTGAGTAGAATTTAATTTCCTTATTATACATAGATTGTTGTAGATTTGGTTCTACATTAGCTTTGGAGATATTCTTGTGAAAACTATCAATGGAACGACCCTTTGCAATGGAAATATAACAAGTGGTAACAATGAGATAATCGAAAGTATGTATGAATGATGTAATTCTAGAAGAAAAATAAGAAGGAAACCCAAGTGTGCACATAAAAACAAGAAGGAATCCAAAAAATTGCATGTTCAAAGAAAATATTGGAAACCATATGGAAGAAATTCTTTGTGTTGGGGGTTTTTTGTGTTCATGACAATTTAGAAGTTGATCTTGAAAATAATAAAATGATGCATTGTATACTTTGTTATCAAAATCGTGTGATCAGAATAAATCCAAAAACTCAAGTGAAGAAAGGACTAATTTTTTATTACAAGACAAATGAATTTTAAAAAAAAAAACAATGTGGATGTAGAACACATTCTTATTGCAAAGGTTTGAAAAAGAAATAAACAATGTGTTGAAAGTAACTAAAGAAAGATGACCATTAAAGAAAATAGCAAATATGTTTGCAGGGGCAATCTCTAAATTTTTTTTATGAAAGATTCGTTCAAAAAAGAAGATGTGTCATAGAAAGAATTCCTAGAAGACCTTGATCTTTTGATTGTTAAGAACAACTTACTAATTCAATTTATAGAAAGTATTTAACTGAAGTAGTTGGTTCTACATTTATGTCCAAAATTAAATTTCTCTTCCAAAAGGTAGTTTTCATAAGAGATATTACTAGAGTTAGTGGAGAAGTCAAGTCAAATGTATGTTCTTTTTGCATTGGTAGAATGTCATTTTGCAACAACTAACTTTGATTTGTGGATGTCCAAAGGAGCTTATTAAATATTTGGGCAATGATTGGTAACCAAAACATGTGACAATTAGCTTATTTGAAGTGATACAAACTACAAGGCAAGCCTTAGCTAGAAGTTTGACAAAGTTGTTAGGAAGTGTGATTTAAGGAAAAGGATAATTATTTAATTATGTCAAAGATGAATGTTTTGATTTCAATGCAATGATTGTTCCATTGAAATCAATTGTAAGTTGTGAATTTCTTGGTTTAAAAGAAAGCTTTCAAAGCACTTGCTTTGGACATGCTTTTTCAAAGGTATGTTAATATGACACTATAGATGAAACAAATTGCAATAATTTGAAGTATGTCTTTCATTAAGTTTGCTTAAGCAAATTTGCAAAAGTGCATAACTTGGCTACAAAGGGTAGACAAAAATGGAATAAGGCGTGTGTTGAAATTGGAATTTGACACCAAAATGAACATTGCAGTGAAAACCAATTATTTTTTAAATTTGCAATATTGTTTTAAATGTTTACAATTTTTGAGTTTCTGAATTGGATAAGATAACTAAACATTTTATTATTGGTATTTTTGCAAGTTTTATAATAAGATCACTATGTTTCAAAAAGCTTTATAATTTCATTCTACCATTATGTTTTATTATAATAGACAAACTATTGTGAAAGTCACTGGTTGAATGCCTCCACCTCTAACTTGTGGATTCTTTAATTATCCACAATAATCCACAATAATTCTTCACATTATCCTCACATTATTTGAGGGATTATTGTGGATTTTCTTTCTCCAATTGTTTTTTCCTATGTTTTTAACCAATCTTGTGGGCATTAGTTTTTTAGTGATGCTTTACACTTTGCCATTTCCATGAGTTTGAAATTGAAAGAAGGAAATCAAGTTGTTCTTTCATTTGAAAACTTAATGGATGATGATTCAATTGTTATTGATGAATTATCTTCGCCAGCTTGCAACATTAGAAGAAAGGTAATTAATATTTTGGATTATTTATTTTAATTTTAAAGAAAATATGACAATAGCAAAGCCCATAATGTGATCTTTTTGATGTTAGACCTTAGGTTTAACAACTTTTTTATAGTATCTTCGTTTGTTGGAAGGGAACAAGGTGTTGCTTTTGTTGAAGAATATGATAGGAAATCCTTATATCCTATGTTGATCAAATGTTATGAGCATTTGCATCCTTTGGTAAGGTTAGATAAATTTTTTGTTGACAAAGATACTTTTGATTAGGATTGCAGTTTGGATATTTTGAGCAAACTACAAGCACAAGTTATGAATTAGTAGAAGAGTTTGTCAAAAGGGAATTGTTGATTTTCAAGAGGTATCAATTGGAGCAATCGTGGTAAAAATATGAAGCAATGTTTCTTACAATTTAGCCTAATAGCTTTTGGGCATTGTTGGATCTCAAATTGAAACATAAAGGATTCTTTCTTTGGTTGGGAATGCTTACTAACCTTAGGAAATATCATTTGTAGATTGAAAATTTAGAAAAGTTGATATTTGTTAATAAAAATTGGTTTAATGATCCTAGAATAAGATGTAAATCTCCATCTAATTTAATAGAATTCTTTGAAAAGGATATAGATTTAGAAAAGGAGTTAGAAGAGTTTGAAGGTGAATTTGAAAGGGATGAAGTTGTTGAAGTGTAAAAGTTCACTAAATATCTTTTTGGTGATTTAAAAAAATTTGTTTATAACATGCTTGTATTTTTTTCATTATTAAGAAAGAGAAAAAAATCAATAATTTTTAAAAATTAAATTTTTTTTTGGGGGAAAAAAAAGTAATGCATAGTTTGTGAGAACTGCCAAGGGGCACCCGGTTGCTTTCAAAATTTTGAGAACCGTCACTATGAGACGCAGCTTAAATGTTTTTAAAAAAAAAATTGATACCTCAGCCTGGCATATAAGTTTTAGGGAAAAAAAAGTGAAACCTGGACCCCTTGTAAATTATTTTGTGAAACCCAGATCTGGTGGGTATCATAAAATTGTGATATCCGCCCACGAGTGACGGGAACCTGCCCTGTAGATGAAGATGGATTGCCAAGTTGTTCTGGCAGGTAAGGCCCTACTATGAAGGAATTCTCTGACGCCCTATGAAGTGATGGTGGAGCATGAGCAGGGCATTATGTCTTGGCCCTCATTCAGTTCACAGGGCATCATGCTCCAACAGCCAAGGCATTCCCCTTATACATAACATAACATAACATAATTTTGTGTTATTTCTTATACATAACATAAATAAATTATTTGGTGAAAGGGTATATCCATCAAGGAACAAGAAAGATCTTCCACTATTCCAGCTTGAATTGAAACCCAAAGTACCATGTGACTCTCTAGGAAGAGAGAATGTTTTTTAAAAAACAATGGAATTAGGGTTTTGGGGGATAAGTGGAGAACAGAACTGTTGTATTGATGTCTAGTAGCAACTGACAAATTCTAATTTTTGTCAAAATAAAATTTTAAAAAGCAGAATTTTGATAAGTTTCTCCTGTTTTTTTTTTCCTTTTTCTCAAGTGTCCTGGGCTTCTTTTTAGTAAAACCCCTCCCCACCCAAAGGTTTTTGTGAAAGTGGATAATGGCTGTTCTGGTGACACTATTAATGACTGTTAGTTTAGGCACTTGCAAATAACTCACCAACTGTTCTCAGTTTTCCACCATTAACCTTATGCCAATACTCAGTAAAAGAAAGCAGCCTCAAGATAAAAGAAGAATAATTTTCTGGTAAAGGACTTGGGTGAAGAGTATAGTAACAGGTTTTTTTAATGAAAAAGGCAATTTATAAAATAACTTTCACAACAATGACAGAAATTTCAAAGCAAAATCAATATTCTAGCTCAGAACTTGTTTTTATCACCAACTTACTCAGGAAAAAAGAGTTTCAAGTTGTGTTAATTACATTGTGTTCTTTTTTTGGGCTATTAGGTGTTGATCTCTCCTTAAGCTCACTACTTCATGGGAAAAATGTTACTCTTCACCTGAGTCTTCTTCCTTTTATGAATACTAGTGGAGCTTGTGCCATTGGCTCAAGTGTAAACACATAGAGGGCTCAACTGATCTTTCCTTCCAAACCCAATTTTGCAATTTGTTTGAATTTTCAGCAACAAAATCCAGTAAAAAAATCAATGTCTTCCACACCTCAGCTCTGAAAATTGTGAAATAAACTTTATTAGATCTGGCTCACTGAGAGCTTTCCAACAACACCAGAATACCCCTAGTTTCCAATACAGTTTTCAGTTTCAATTTTATTTAGTTTTCATTGAAAAACTGGTTCAATAATCAATATCTTCCACACCATATCTCCAAACAGTTTCAAACCAAGTTAGTATGCTCCTACTCATTGAAAGCTTTCCAAAAATACCAAGAACATGGCATGAAACGCCCTGGTTTGGGAGAACTTAGCCTGACAAACAAAACAAAACAAACTACCTTGCTTCATAGATAGATCTTTACTGTGTAAATTGAGGAGTATATAAAAAGGAGACCTTTTGCACCGCGTAACATTGTTGCAATTCCTTGCATCCAAGTGTCCTAGGGTAAACTGGCCCATCATTGATCGCCTGCCTATGACTGAACACTTTGGCAAATCTTTCTCAATTCTTCTCTACTTTGAATGATTTAAAATGTTATTGGAGCACCTTCTCAAGCTTTACAAATCATCTTTGAAATGCAAAGCCAAGGGACCAGCCAATAAAGAACTGTAAAGAAAATACGTTTTCTCGAATTATAAAATGTGTTATGACCCCTTTTATTTCAAATGTCATAACATTCTAATTTTTTATTCATTTTAAACGATTTAAAGTGCCATAGGAGCATCGCCTGAAGTTTTACAAATCATCTTTGAATTCTAATTGCAGCAGAGCAACATACAAGGAAATTTTTGACGTTCAGGAATCAGTCTTTGTAGCATTTGATGATTGGTTTTTTTGAGTTCTTGAACCCCTATATTTTGAGGGGTTGTAGCTTTCTCAATTATGTTCTGTTTTTGACGATTTTTAATGCATTAGATGTGCCAATAGGAGGGGTTCAAGTTTTATTTGGACACCAGAAACAATGGAGCCCTCCCCTTGGATCTAGCTTGTCCTAAGCACTTAAATGTTTGATCACTGTTTGGTTTACCCTATTTATTGTTGTTTCTATCCACACATTTTATTCTTTCTAAACACCATAGGTGTTTTGTATAACTCCTAATATCTAATAGTGTTATTTTGTATTGACAAAATTTCACCGAATTTCAACTAGGAAAATATGATTTCAACACATACAAAAATTTTTTTATGGAAAAATAATATAGATTCATCAAATTTTAGAGGAAAAAAAATTCATATTTTTAAACTCTTATGATACTTAACAACTTGCCAATATTGCCATGATTTCAAACAACAAAACATAAATAAATTTATAATTTATACTAGTTATGATTGACATTCAACACCTTTCTTTTGCTCCTTTGAACATTTTTTCATCCTTTCGAATGATTGCCACTTTGGCTACATTACAAAATACATTATAAATATACTCAGACTCTTTTCCTATCAAATATAACAAATTTCAAGTTCTTATTCTAGGTTTTGTCAAGTATTGGGTGGGTACATCTTTTGCCCTAATACATGGGGACAAGCTAAATATAGAACCTACTTGATTCATAAATATTTTAAACTTACCCTGGGTTTATTCTACATTGCTCAATAAATATTTGAAGAGTTACCCTTACATAGGAGAGGGTAATTGTTTTGTAATGGAGCAAGGAGAGCTTATGACAAGATCATTATATAGCACACATGCATTTTCATGTTTAACTTTGCAAATGTAGTGATGCGTGTGATTATGATGGGTTTGTTGAATTATGGTAAGTAATTATTGAATATATTTGCTTTTGGCATTTTATTTTGTTCATTCCAATGATTCCCTTGAGTAAGATTCTTACAATATGTTGTTGGACCCCTCTTGATTTTACTACCATTTGCCATTATAAGAATGCTTTGAATGTATCATTTAGGTTGATGATTGGTTTCATTTAATTTAATTTTTTTTAATAGGGCATTTGAAATTTCATAGACTCATGTTTGGAATATCAAATATGAATGGGGCAAATGAGCAGATCGGAGGAAAAAATCACAGTAATACTTTTGTGCTGACTGCATTCATTCCTTTGGCCAATCTAACATTCACCCAATACTCATGGTGAAATACACACCACAACAGTCAACTACAGAGAATATCTTACATATGAAATTTTCATTGATGGAAACCTAATAATGGGCTCACCTCTTTGCTAGGTGGAATAAACCATACTTTTAGCACATAACAAGTACCACACATACAAACATATGAAATGAGGAAGGCCATATAATCACATATTTACGCTATCAAAAGTTTACATAAGGGAATTATATAAGGTTTAATTAGAGAATTAATTAAGGACTATTTTAGAAAGTCACTTAAGGGGTGTACTTAAGTTATGGGACATTTAAAGGCTACGTAGAAGGTTATGTAAGACCTACCTAAAGAATACTTAGTGAATTCTTGAGTATTTGGTACTTAAATGTAATAGGAGCAAAAATTGAACATTTCAGTTTTGCAACATTGAGTGATAAATGGTCACAAAATATTAAAGAAAATCGGTAGTGCAAATAGACTACATAATTATATTATGTAGAACTTCAGACTTGCAAAAAGCAACAATTTTAAACACAAAAACTAGTGGAAAAGATAATTTCAAGGATAACTCAAGCGACATCAAAACTTGCTTGAATTCCAATGACATCAAAACTACATCAAATTTTGCCAAATTTTTTTGCCCTAAGTTCCACCACAGGAACCTTTCTAAGCACCTGGGGGAAATGGTGGGGTGCCAAAAAAACAAGGGGGAAATCCTTAGAAAATCTCTTAAACTCCTAGTGATATAATTATATCTATCTTCTAAAAGTCTTAAGTGAAATAAAATGTCACAACTAATTTTTTGAATTTAAAAGTAAACATTCAACATAGAAAACAGATTTCGATTTGGTTTTATCAAGTTTTCAATTTCTGTACATTTTTTATTTCCTTATAATTTCAGTTTTAAGTGATTATTTAGCATTTACAAATCAGTGTAGAAAGTTTCTAGCATTAACAAACACCTATGGGCTAACTAGGGATTTCTTAAGTTAAGGGATACTTAAGGTTATTTAAGGGACTGCCTTAAATTTAGGCATAATTCAAGAGAGAGCTATGTAGGGGGACTACTAGCTCTGGTCTACCTAAGAGTCTGCCTAAAGGGTTACCTATGGTTGATTCATAGCTCTTTATGTAGACCTTATGTGACTTTTAAAGTAATCCTTAGGTATGCCCTAAATTAGGTAGGTCCCTAAATAAATTTTATGGAACACCCTAAGTAGTCCCTATTTAAACCATTATGTAGGATTTTGATAATCCTTATTTTACATAAAACCTAAGTAAGCCTAAGGTAGCCCCTAACTTAGGTTGTTCCCTTAGTAGTTCCATAAGTAGCTCCTAACATAGGTTGTTCCCTTAATAGTTCCACAGGCAGACCATATAGCACCTAGGTAAGTCCTAACCTAGTTAGGCCTCTATCTCTTGTAACCCCTAATCTATGTGATGTTAACTTAACTAGATTATAGTTTGGTTGGAGGAGGAACTATAGTGACCACTTGGGGATGTTCATCCTTAGTTTTGAGAAGTGGTCCTGGTTTTAGTGAACTTTATGGATAATTCAAAAGGGACGATGAGTAGGTATAGTGAGACCCAAAGTGAGGATTATTTTATGGATAACTTTATTGTCCAACAATTTTAGGTCAAGTTTTGATAAATCAATGCATACATTGAGCCACCAATGGGTGAACCTAGCTGCTCACACTTATGAGTGAACCAATGAAGGTGGTGGGGATTGTAGGGTCCAAACTATGAAAACTCAGTTATGAACTGACTCAAGAATTCCAACACTTTGATCAACCTGACTTTCCTTTTGAGGTTGCCACCTCTTTTCACAACTCCTCACATTCACACTCATGTTTTATAAATTGCAAGACTTCATTCTTATTTGAAAGAATCACATAACTTGACCATTGTGCAAGTGTCATCCTGGGATGCAAGCACGAGTGTCATGTTAGGAGTCTTTGTTGGGCTGATGAAACTTGGGATCCCACCTTGGACAACACTTGTTTGGTCCTGCATGAGATTAATCTAACTTTACTATCCCATTGTCCAATTGCACGATGTAGGTTGAAATTTCTAACTGATCAATACTTCTGAATTTTCAATATCCCACACTAGGGCTAATTTTCATTGTTTTGTTTTTTCATTTTCTTACAAAAAATGAAGCTTGGAAGAGGGCCTCCATTTGGGCATCTCAACTGAAAAGTGAATAATTGCATGCACTCTTTCTTATTGGTGGCGATTGTTTAGGATGTTTCTAAGGGAGAGGCTGAGAATGAGAGGTGTTGAAAAGTTGATTTGATCAGGGATGGAAGGGTATATGTGTGAATAAAGCAGACCTCTCTATTAAGTCCAATTATTGCTTGCATGCACTCTTTGTTATTGGTGGGAATTCTTTAGGTCGTTCCTGGGGGAGAAGAGGAAAATGAGAAGTTGTTGACAATTTCTTTATCATGAAAGGAAGGGTGATCTCTTAAACTTAAAAAGTAGATCTCTTTTATAATACAGCTCTGCTTTACATTTGGGATGCGGCCACAGAGAATCCACACAAGGTAGCTTGCATTCCACATCTCTGTGCACTCATTCTGATTGGAATCCAATTGGTCCAAAAACACAGAGTCTACACCAAGGCTTGCCTAGTCCATGCTTTCAACCACTCAATTTCCAGGACCACTGCCAAGTCTTCTCAAAATGCAATGCGATTGACCAATTATGGATCCTTGTGGGGTTCTAATAGTGTATTGTGTAGCCACTAGATGTATGGCGGGATCATGCCTATTATGTTCAAGAGAAAAAAAAATGTCACAATAAAGGCCGCATATGCAGTATCCCAAATGAAAATGCTTTCAAAGTCTCCTCACTTTATAGAGAAAAGCTCAGACAAGCTAGCCAAATCATTGAAAAGACGTTGCAAATCAAAATAAAGGAGTTTCCAATATTCATCTCTAATTATGTAGAATTGGGTCAAGTGAGGCGACGGAATCTTGCATTGCAGCACCAATGCTGTAAAGTGAGATGCAGTTGAAATTGGTTGCTGGATAGAAGTGGAGTTCCAGAACCATATGATGTTGATTGGAAAAACCAACTGTAGGCTTTATTTCTCTTCATAAACACATGCATGAGTGATATATAGGATACCAGGGCCACAATCGAGTGAACAGAAGTGAAATTCATTTCATCATCATCACGAGTGTGGCCTGTGCCGTTGGCCCAAGTGTTACCACGTCCTCAACTGATTTCTCCTTCCAAAACCTGGTTTTTTGGGAATTTATTTGAATTTTCAGCAGTGGAAATCACTTAAAAATCAATATCTCCCACATTGTAAATCCAAATCTTACCAAATAAATTCCATTAAATCCTGCTCATCAGGATCCTTCCGACAACACCTAATTCACATCCAAGACAACATGTTATGGGTGGCTTTGGGATGAACCCTGTTAAGGAGAGAATCAAGGTAGTAATAAGGAGAAAAATAGTTAGTTGAAGAACACACTTAGTAGGTATATTTTGAATTTAGTTTTTGGAGGAAAGATTTGGATATATTTCCTTTTTCATTTGTTTTTGACATTAGCATATTTTATATATTTTTAGTTTTTTTCTTTTACATGTTGCACACATTGGATTTTTGAATTGAAAAAAAAATCACAAGTTGATTTTGTTTTGTAAAGAGCAATAAATGCAATTACAACAATTAAGAATTGAAGGTACAATTTTAATTTTGAATTGTGTAGATTGTGTAAATTTTGCATATTGTTTTGTTAGAATTACATTTTGATTATGTGTTTGACTAATTATGCATTAATGATAAAAAAAATCAGTACTTACCATTTGTAATCATCCCTAGGATGAATTTAGGAGAAAAAATCAAGATTTATATGTCTTGTTGCTAATTTTGTTGCTTTAAAAAATAGATAGGACATTGTGAAAGGAAGTTTGTGTGTTTCTACAAAAACATTTATCAATTAATTTGTTTTTAGGACAAGAACTTGAGTAAGGAAACTATTGAAAAGGTTATGAAAAAGAGGTTTATCAAGACGAATGATAAATACAAAGAAGCATGCTTCAAATGGTGACCCAAAGTTTGAAGGTTGGATCGAGTAGCAATTGGTAGAATGAAGCTATGGAATTAGAAGATCATGAGCAACATATGCATTTTTCAATCCATTTTTCACCCCAAAATGGGTGCAACATATGTTATAACGTCTACTAAAAACCAAAGAGAGGCCTACATGAAACAAGATGCTTTCAATACAGAACTTGGATTAGGAGAGCATAAAGACGACCTAGTAATTGAGATTATTAATTCTTGAGGGGAACACAATCGATAGTTGACCCAATTGTTTGAGAAGAAAATGTAGTCAAAACCGCACTTATAATTTTGAATGAATGGGTGCAAGGGGGAACATAAAACAATTTACATGAGTATTAGGATATGCACAATTTAGAATATATTCAACACAATTTTTAAAAGGAACAAATATGACAAGCATCAAAATTGGGGATCAAAGTGTCCATTTAACAATATGCTTCACCTCCATATCAACAACCACCAAAAGAATGGGAAGAAGACTTGGACAACAATGACGTTCGATCCTTTGATCACAAAAGTATTCAAAATTTTTACTAATGCATCATGATTTGGTTCCTATTGCTCAATGGCCAACAATGTGACCAAACCAACCTTACTAGCCCAAGCCTCTTCTTTCTCTCCCATTTTTTTCCACACCTCCATTCTCTATACCTACTTGAATACCTTTGTTTGGTGGGTGTAAAAAAATATTTGTTCTCATTTGGGATCTTAATTCTTCTTTTTACCAAAGTTTTCTGATCCATTTGCCACCAAGGGTTTTGTTTGTTTCCTAGCACAAATACTAGTAAGTTTCCCAAACCTAATTGAGATGATGATGGAAGTAACAATTGTTTTACCATATGTGGTTGCACTTCCTTTTATGTGATTTTTGTGATTTCACCAATGTTAGTCATTGCTTTAATGAATTTTAAAATTGCATCAGCACCTTCTTCATTTTTGTTGTTGAACTCTTGAATCTCCACAGGTTCTTGTGTTATTATACCAAATCTTGTTGCCACTCTTATTGACCTTTTGAAAATTCCTCTCCTTAGCCTCTCTAATAGTGGTTTTGTTGTCTCCTCAATGTCATCTACACATCTAATTGTTTCATTGATTTCTTTTGTGAATCATTTCCCTTCCTCACACTCCAACAATGATGGTGATGCCAAGGGTGAAATCACTTTCAACAGCACAATGTCGTAAATTGTTGTGCTCACTTGTCTCTCCAACTCCACTTGGAATTCTTTCTATTTTGCAAGAACTTTTGTCATATTTAATGTTCTTCTTCAAGTTTTTTCACATTCTCTCATTCTGCAATTTTTTGTATTTTTGTTTTTATTGCAAGTTGCTGCAATTTCTCCAATGCACTCTCCTCATTCATACTTCAACACACATCATAAATAAAAAAGTCATTCTGGAATAACTTTGAATGTGAAGAAGCTCAGTGGACATTCCCTCCCATTTTCTCATTTAAGGCAACTCGTTGTTTTTGCATTAGTTTTTTTTTTCAACCACCCCATTCCTTTCATGATGGCTTCATTCCTATATGTCCACATGGAAGCAATTATCATTGGCTTGGATGCATTTTAATGTTTTTCATTCATCCAAATGCCATTGTCACCATCTTCCCTTCATATTTCATCATCTCTGCCATGTGTGTTGTAATTTGTTCCAACTCAATTATATCGTCATCCGATTTGTCAACTAAGTTAGTTGATTTTGTTGGTGAATCATCAAAATTATCTATGGTATTAATTACCAAGTTGCCATTGTTAATTTGTGGTCATCATGGAATTGCTTCATCATCTTCATCTTCATATGTATCTTCATCTTCATGGACTCCTTTTCATGGTTGATCTATGGTCTATTGTTCCTCTTAGTAAATTGGTTTTTGTACCTCAAAATTTTGCACCTTAGATGTCATAAGTTGGTACGGTTTTAACTTGTTAATATTTATTGACATAGGGTTAGGTTCAAAATTAATTAGTATAACCAATAAGGCTATATAGTTAGACAACATTTACTATATCCTATATGGTCCAAACCCTTTTCTAGTGAACTTTCCCAATTTTGATTTACTCCCTTTGGAAACCATAAAAAAAAATCATTAAATTTGAATTTTTTAAAAAAAATTTTTCTATTGATTCCAAAAAACCCTCTTCCACAATTGAGTTTTTAACTTAATTTCAGATTGTAATCTATCTTCTTGTAGCTTTTCTAGCTTTAAAACCTTACTTAATAAAATTTTCACCGAATTTCTTTAGATCTGTGGTTACTACTGATGATTGACATAATGTATTTTGTAGGAATTAAAGGATGTGACCCATAAACAAGCTAATATGGTGTATACCATGTAGCTACCTTGTTTGTTGTTTTGTAAAAAAACGAGACTATGGGTAAATGTTCATCCCAATTTGTTTTATTCTCATTAACTAACTTAGTTAATAATGTTCCCAATATGTTGTTAGTGGAGTCTACATGACCATTCCTCTATGGGTAATAAGTAAGAGAATTGACATGTTTTAGTAAGAAATGATATGTCAAATGCTTTATAACATCATTTATAAAATGCACCCCTTGATCTATGACTATATTTAGTGGACATCCAAACCTAGTAAAAATATATTCATATAAGAATTTTGTTGTTACTATTACAATGTTTGTTTTTAACACTTTGGCTTCCACACATTTAGTTGCATAATCTATGGCCACCAATATGTATTTATTCTTGGTATACCTTCCTACTAGTTTAAACGGTCCCACAAAATCCAAGCCCAATTTCGTGAATGGTTCTTTTGGAAGAGTTATTACTAATTTGGCCAAACTTTGTGTAGCCAACCCTCCAATGCGTTGACATACATCACATGATCTGTAGAAATCACTAACATCTTTGTACATTGTGGGCCATTAGTACCCTGCATCTAAAATCTTCTTCTATGTGATTTCAATTGCAAAATGCCCTCCTATTGTTCCCTCATGCAACTCCTTCATCACCTTCTGAGCTTCTGTGGTTGACAAACACCTCCTCAATATGTTGTCTTACCCCATTCTATACAAAACATCATTTTTCATTGTAAAGGGTTTAACCCTCTTGGTTAGTTGTTGTTTTTGCCCTATTGACAAAGATTCTTCCATTTGTCTTGTTTATATAAAAACATTATGACATCATTCAACCATTCTAGTTTTGTGAAAAATAAATTAGCATAGACGTGGTTTATTTTGGGACTCTTAAAGGTTCTGTGACATTAAGTAATCTAGACAAAACATTTGCAACTACATGATTATTGCCTAACTTATATATTACTATGTTATCATATTCCAACAACAATAGTGACCACCTAGTTATTCTCCTTCAAACCTATGGTTTGTTTACCAAGTAAACTAAAGCTATATGATCAACATAAAACACAAACTTATTTCCCAACAAATAATGCTTAAACTTATGTAATGCAAAAACCATAGCTAAGGCTTTTCTTTCTATGGTCCAATAATTTTCTTTTGCACTATTAAACAATCTATAAGCATACACTATTGGTTGATCACTTTTCCTTATGATATTTTGAATTAATAAACCCCCTATAGCTAGTAATGATGCATCTATGTGAACATGGAACTCCATGTCCCACTTCAGTGGTACTAAAATTGGTGCTTCAACATATTTTTGTTTTATTAATTTCCAAGCTTTTTAACACTCTTTCATCCACAGAAAACTCTCTATCTTGTGAGTTTCATAATTGGAGCCATGATCATTGCAAAATTCTTGATAAGACATTTGTAAAATTGTGCCATGCCATTGAATACTTGAATCTATTGTGAATTATGTAGTACATGCATGTTCATTATCGTTTGTATTTTCTTTGGATTAAGTAGTTTACCTTCCTTGGGTGCAAATTCTTTAAGGTGTACCAAAATCTTGTCATAATGTCACCTTTTTTTGTCTTTTTTACATAATCCTTTTTTACCATGTAAAGACACATTTATGGATGATTATGGTGGAATTTAGAATTGTAATAGTCTAAAATATAATCCTTCTAAATTTTTTGACAACATTTGGTTTGTTGATTTTTATGGGGATCAAAATATAGGGTAAAAAAGGATTGCAATAAGGACTAGGCCCTTTTCATCCTATGTGGTATATCTTAAAAGATTTTCACCCCCTTTGAAATAGTAAATCCAAGAATTACTCTAAAGAATACCATAAAAACACATTTCTCTAGTTTAAATTAATGTTGTATTCCCTACACTTTTGAAAACATAATCTTAGCTTTTGCAAATGAGTTTCCATATTACTATAGACTATAAAATCATCCAAAGAAATCTTCATAAAAGTATCTAGATGTTCTCTAGGAATATTCTTGTCACAATTTTTTGAAATGTTGAAGGTCCATTATTTCCTCCAAAAGGCATTATTCTCCAAATGAAAGTTCTTTAATATGTGAAACCAATGTCTTATATCTATCACTTAGTGCTATAGAAATTTGATGAATTTAGAATATCCATCCAAAAATGATTATGCCTCACACCTTGCCACTGTGTTTAGTACTTCATCTATAAATGGTAATGGGAAAAGGTCCTGCTTGGTTGTAGCATTCAA
>Ga0116227_10002122_pt1 | contig 45288 bp, 43 predicted proteins | sample S1TSphgellanicum_FD_89693 | JGI IMG/M metagenome (GOLD analysis project Ga0116227, IMG submission 89693) | Host-associated microbial communities from peat moss isolated from Minnesota, USA - S1T2_Fb - Sphagnum magellanicum MG | ecosystem: Host-associated > Plants > Peat moss > Unclassified...
GCCCGCTGCAGCGTGACCGCCTGAAAAGTGTGCGCCACCGCCACCCGAAAAGTGCCCGCCGCCGCCACCGCCGCCATGACCACCGCCGCCGCCATGCTGCGCCATCGCCGGCGCAGCTGCGCCCAACATCGAGCCCAGCACGCATACCGCAAGAAATAACTTCTTACCCTTGGTAATCATCGACCCTCTCCTCGCCGGCGAAATGCTGTCTTGGCCGGCCATGTTAAACCCCTCGCATACTCACAATTAGACCCTAATTGATTAACGCGGTTCATGACGTTTGGTGTACATAACTCCAGGTTAATTTCGAAGCGCGGCATTGAACATTAAGTAGGCCGTTCGGCCCGGCGCCGGCTCGAAAAATCGTGAATTGGTCTCATTGACGATCACAGATCCTACATAGGCCCGGTTGGCGAAGTTATCAATGCTTCCAAACTCGCTAAAGCGCCAATGTTGGGTCACCTGGGTGAAGCCGGCCCGAATGTTGGCTACCCAATATCCCGGTGCCACGCCGGTATTTCGGTCGTTGGCAAATATGGCCGAGCGCCCGACGGTTTCCAGGGTGGTGGAAAACCCGCTCGGGGCATAGTCCCAAGTGACCCCCAGATACAGTGCATTTCTCGGTACCGCGGGTAGGAAACTTCCTGCAGCGACTTGCACGTAGTTGGCGGGCCGAGGCCCCGACGCATTGGCCAACGGATTGCAGGGCGGCCCGGTACAAGTGAAGTAGGGGTCGACCACCGCTGCGTGAATATAGGTATAGGCCAGGCGCGCACTGAATCCCTGCGCCCAGTTGGCGTCGGCCCCCAACTCCAACCCTCGCCGCTTCGTTTCTCCGATATTTTGATCGACCGTGCGGCCGCTCAAGTTTTGCAAGACCGCGAGTTCATCGACGGTTTTTATGTAGAACAAAGCCAGGTTTGCCTGCAGGTGGTCATTACCCGCTTTGAGCCCTGTTTCGAAGTTGTCGCTGCGGGCGGGTTTCAACGAAAGATTCAGGCCCGGCAAACTTCCATCCACCGATCGATAGGCAAGATCGTTCAACGTCGGCGTTTCGAAACCCTTGCCGTAAGACCCATACACATTGGCCCAAGATGCGGCGCGATAGGTCACGCCGCCGACCGGATCGACAGCGGAGTAGCGCACGCTGCTATCGGCCGCGTCGAGCACCGCAAGGTGGCCATGGGAGGTGACTTCAACAACGTTGTTACGAACACCGGCGATGAGACGCCAGCGAGCGTCCGGATCCCACTGTGCCTGCAGATATTGATCGAAATCATAAACATTGTTGGCCTCATCCCGCCGCAATGCACCCTCGACTCCCGTTTCCGGCCCGATGAAATTCAAATACCCCTTGCGGGCCTCAGCCAGATCGTCGTAATTCAAACCGGCAGTCGTTTGCAACCGCGTGCCGCCAAGCTCGCGCTGATCCGTGCCATGCAGGTCCAGGCCCCAATAGGCGCGGTCCAAGTCGATCACGCCGCCCGGATACAGGGGCGCAGCCTGTGTCGCGACCGGAATGGCTTGAAACTGCGTGGTCGCACGGTGTCCCGTGTAAGCGCTGGCCGATACATCGTCGGCTGCGCTCAAACTGTCCTCGTACACAATACCCAATTGCTCCTGCGACAGGTCCTTGCGCGTATTGAATTGCAGCGCACCCACGCCGGCTTGGCGCGGATCCGCAGCCACTTGTGCACCGGTTAACCCCAAGGGATCTTGGACGCTGGGCGTCTGGACGACATTGCCAATGAAAGTGAGTTTCGAGTCGTCGGTCGGCTCGAAGCGCACTTTGGAGTTGAAATTGTTGCGCTCCGCTTCGCTGTGATAGCGGTAGCCGTCGGTCTGAAAGTGGGAGGCATCCACCACATAGTTGACCAAACCGTCATCGCCCGTGGTCTTCAACGCATAGCGCTGCGTATTGAAGGTGCCGTATTGCACGGTGCTGTCGACCGAATAGCCCGGCTGCGCATCCTCGGTGAAAATCGCGATCACGCCGCCGGAGGAGTTGCCATACAGGGCAGAAAACGGTCCGCGCAACACCTCGATGCGATCCGCGGAACCCAAATCGAATTGCGAGAACTGACCCTGTCCATCCGGCATGGTGCCGGGGATACCGTCCGAGTAGAGACGTACGCCGCGCACGCCGAAACTCGAGCGTGCGCCGAAGCCGCGCAGCGAGATTTGCAGATCTTGAGCGTAGTTCTGACGGCTCTCTGCGGAGACGCCGGGAACCGTCATCAAAGACTCCGATAGATTGACCTGCTGCTGCCCCTGCTCGATGGTCCTCTGATCGACCCGATCAATCGACACAGGCAAATCGCGGCTGCTTTGCGCAACTCGAGTGGCTGTGACCACGATGGTCTTCAAATCAGTGTCGCTGTCGCCGAATGCGGGCAACGACGCACCGAACACACTGGCGCCGATCAGCAGCAGCGCTGCCTGGTTGCTCGTCATATTCATCCCATTAAAGTCTTGTCGTCTGATGCCGTTAATTCGGGCTTGAGCAAATCTTCGCATAATCATGGATTGAATGCGGCGCGGTTAGCGTTGGTGGTGGCGGGCAGCTTCGTATCTGCGGGCGCCAAGGAAGCGCACACCACGTTCTCGGTGACCGCCACCGTGCTTGCCATCGCTAAAATTGAATTGCAATCCGCGCCGGCCGCGCTCGAGATATCCGCGGCCGACGTCAAACGCGGCTACGTCGATATACCTCAACCGACACAGTTGGTGGTGCGCAGCAACTGCGCAAACGGCTTTGCGCTCGATGTGCTCACCGTTGCGCCGATCGTATCGTCCATGGTGATTGAAGGCTTGGATTCCGAGCTGGCATTGGGCGCCGATGGCGGATCGGTGGTGCAGCGTTGGCAGAAGCCCCAAACGCTGAATCTTTCGCTCAAATTCCGGTTTTCTCTGGCCGCGGGTCTCACGCCGGGCATCTATCCCTGGCCGGTTCGCATGGCGGTTCGACCGCTCGATCTGTAAGACTCAATCGGCTTTGACGGTACGGCAACGAATCGTACCCATGTCAGGCAGCGGATCACCAGGCGGCGGGGGTTCCAAGCGGAATCGGCAGCTGCCGCCTTTCCAACTCGCTTCCGCGGCCATGCCGTGATCGAAACCTTTCACATAAACCACGCCGTCCATCACCACCGGGAACGCCTCGCCCTTCAGCTTGACCAGGGCGCCGACGGGAACCGGAGTGCCATCGTCTGTGATCAGGCGAAAGGTTCCGCCGCGCACCCGTTCCACCGGAAAGCGCGCCACCACGCCGCTGCGATAGGGCGGCGCCATGATGGCCGTGGTGGCATCGATAGTCGTATCCAACGGCAAATCCTCAGGCGTAATACTGATCCTGTTGGCCTCATACGGCCGCAGGTTGTAGAGCAGGGCTTTGCCACTGGCGTCGGTGTGCGTGGTGAGTTGATTTTCCACATACACCGGAACATCGGGCACGCCCGCCACATCGACCATGGCAAAACTGCCGTTGATGGCGCGCGTTGTATTCAATTGACCGTCCAGGAAAGTCATGGCCCCCGTCAGGTAGGCACTGCGTCCATCAAGTCCTTGGTTGCGCGCGGCCTCCACTTCGAGGTCTGCGCCGCTCCACTGCTGACGCCAGTCGGCATCGTAATTCCCGGCCGTGGACGCGCTGAACCGGTAGCCGCTGCCAGGCCCCACCGGCGGGCTTTGCGCGACCGTGGCGATGACTTCATTTTGCGGTGCGCCCGCACCGCTGCCGCTGACTGAGGTCAGCGTGGCGGCGCGGCGGCCGTCAAAAGGCACGATGAAAATCAGATATGCACTGGTGGAGTCTTGCGCGGCGTTGGGGAAGTCAGCCGCGGTATGGATTCGGGAGACCGTGAGATTGAGACTGCCGAAGCGGCCGAAGCTCACGCTGTCGGTCACGCTCAAGGTCTGCTGAGCCGGCGATTCACGATAGGTTTGCCGCACGTAAGCCAATGACAGCGAGCCGAACCGGCCAAGCCCCGTGCCGGTCTGCAGCAACGTCCGTTGCCGCATTCGCAAGGCGGGGTCCGTCGGTTCACCGACCTGCGAGAATTCGTTGCTTGCCCACGCTGAGTTGGCGATGAAGCTGGTATTGGTGCCGCGATGTTCGAAGCCGATGCCGCTCAAAAAGCCGGAGCTGCCGGCATCGCCGCCGCTCGCTGCCGTGACATTCACGACACCGATTTTTCCCAGGGCAAACGCGGCATTCAATCCGGCCGCATGGGCGTCGCCTGACAAGTACTCGCCGTGGCCTTCCAGAGTGATGCCATCGGTGATGCCGCGCCGGTAGCTGACCTCGCTGAGCAATCCGCCATAATGATTGCTGGCCAAAGCATAGTCATCGCGGACGCTGCCCACGTTCACCGAATACTGGCTCAAGCCGGGCGCCAGCAGAATGGGGCTGGTGTAGAAGGACTGGGTGAGCACCTGTTCGCGTCCCAGTGCATCGCGCACCACCACGCTGACATCGCCGGTGCCGGTCACCGTGGGCAGGCGATCGATCACGAAGGGACCCGCCGGCAGCTGATTGCTCGTGACCAATTGGTTGTTGACGAAAACATCCACCGTCGAAGGCACCGTCGCCGTGCCGCTGGTCGCCAACAAGGGAGTGGTCAGAAGGTCCGGGCGCAGACCAAAATTGCGGGCCCAGCGCACGCCCGCGTACCGCACCGCATTGCCCCAGCTGCCCCCATCGCTGATGGCATCGCCGACGCTCAAGGTCTCGAGCGAATCCGGAAAATCGCGTGTAAAAGTGCTGTCCAATCGCACCACCGAGTTGTCACCGGCGCCCGCCGGACCGCCGTAGCGCGCCACCGCGGTATTGGTAAGAACGCCTGCGCCAGCGAACAGTCCGAGTTCGGCGAAGGCGCCGCCGATGTTTTGGCCGTCGATTTGCTGCGCCGATAGTTGATAGTTCAGAAATGCGCCGGGCGATGCCGGCGTGACATCCGGATGCTGACGCTGCGCGCTGCTCAAGTGCGTGGTGTCCAACGCGCCGGCCGGAGGGGTGATGACGGCGAGCGCCGAACTTTCGTCGATGTGAAGCTGGCAGCCCGGAATGCCGCGCGGATCGAAGTAGCGACGGCCCTCATAGAGATACGGAGCGGTGGGCGGCGGCTTCAATCGAAGCTTGGCGAAATCACCCTCCTCCATCAGGAACTGGCCGTCCGGGCCGCGCAGCACCACCATCATCTCGCCGGGAATGCCGGGCGAACTGACCTCGAGCACCGCTTCGCTCAAGGCAGCAGCGTCAGTAGCCCTCGCCGTGTGGATCGCGAAACACAGCGCCAGCAGCAGTACCCCGGAATATGTCTGAAGCGCGCGCGTAACCCGATTTCGACTGTACACGGGCACGCGCGAACCCGCGGCGGTTATAGATCGCTGGGCGCGACGTCGGCGGAAAAATCGCCCCGGTCGCTGTGACCGCGAATCGGGATGACTCCCTGACGAACCGCATCGGCAGGCGGCGTCAATGTCCAGCTGATTCGGCTACCCGGCAGAACATACTTGGACGTCACACCGCGCAGTGGCATCAGCGAGCCCGGAAATTGCGCCTCGAAATCCGTGACCTGCAAATGTCCGGTGCCAGAGTTGGTGGCGGCTACTTCGAGCTGGCCATTGGCCAACCAACGCGATTGCCATGCGACCTGTGGATTGGCCGCGCCCTGGGTAGGCGCCACGAAAATCGGCACGCTCAAATGCAGCGCCACGCGCAAACCGGAAAACTCCTGCGGCGCCGCTTGCGGTACTTCTTCGAAGATCACCCGGTAAGTCAGTTCCTGGATGCGATCCGGATCGCGGCGCAAGGCGACGCGGATGACCTGCTGACTGTTGCCTGCGATTTGCAGCACCGGCGGTGTGGACAACAACTCGTGCGTGTCTTCCAGTTTTTCGACGCCGTCTTTTTGCGACCAGCTCACCACCCGCACCTGCACCACGACCGGGGCGTCCTCGACGTTGGTGAGAGTCAGCGCTTCAGTGCGATGACCGGCACCCAACTGCACGCGGATCGGCGTGATATTGAAAGTACTCGCGAGCGTGGGCCCGCAGAACAATACACTCGCGGTTAGCAGCAAACCGCGCATCTAATAGCTCACCGTCACGGCAATCGTGTCGGCATAGGCCCCCGAGACCGCTGTCTGATTGGTTGCGTTATCGGGCAGCTGACCGAATACCGGCACATTCACGGCGTTGGCCGCGGCCGTTCCGGCGCCGGTGCCCCCGACAGTCGACGTCCCCAGTGTGCCGTCGCCAAACAGGGTGGTGAGATTCGAAGCGGTGTAAAGATTATATTGCAGGTGGTTGGAAGCGCCCGACAGCATCAGTCGTTGCGCCACCGTGCCGCCGCCGCTGCCGCCATTCAACGAGACCGTGAAGGTGGTGCCCTTGGTGCACCTCACCACGACATTGGTGTTTGCCGTCAAAGCGCCGGCCCCGGGCGTGTAGGCGCCAAACGCCAGCGTAGCCGCCGTGGCGGAACAGGTGGATTGGAGATTGGCGGTGACTTGGAAGCTGCTCGGCGTGGTTGCCCCTTGGGCGGCGACCACGGCCCCCGCTCCTAAGATCAGCGTCATTGCTTGAATCTTGCGCATGAGACCTCATCGATCAGAGGGCGGCCGCCGCTTCTCGGGCGGCCGCTCGTTCTTACATCAATACGTGACGGTGACCGCGATGGTGTCGGTGTAGGCACCGGTGAGTGCCGCTTGGTTTGCCGCGCTGTCCGGCAGGCTGCCGTACACCGGAACGTTAACGGCGTTAGCCGCCGCCACGCCGGCACCCGTGCCGCCGACCGTGGCGGTACCCGTGCTGCCGTCACCGAACACCGTGCCCAACGCCGCCGTGGTGTACAGGTTGTACTGCAACGTCGACGTGGCCCCGGCATTGGCCATCAGGCGCTGCGCGAAGGTCTCGCCCGTGGTCGATCCGGCATTCAAGGCCACCGTGAAAGTGGTGCCCTTGGTGCATTTGACCGTGACGTTGGTGTTTCCCGTGAGCGCGCCCGAACCCGGGGTATAGTTGCCGAACGCCAGCGTCGCAGCCGAAGCGGAGCAGGTAGACAGCACAGTCGCGGTCACCTGGAAGCTGGCGGTAGTCGTTGCGGATTGCGCAACGCCGGCGGCCATTACTCCGGCTGCCAGGGTTGCGATGAGAATCTTGTGCATGAAAGCTCCTGAATAAATGTCGATCGTTGCAAGTCATTTCGGGGAATCCCCGACGCCGAGCTATTGTTGCGGTACACAGAATTAGGGTTGTGACCCCAGTCGCATTAACGGGAGGAGGCGCTCAAGTTTTGCGGCAATCTGCCGGCCTGATCTCAATTTGCCGGGGCTGGCCTGAACTGTTTCCCTGTTTGCACGGTCAATGCTAGGATCACCGCGTCCCGATTCAGGCATAGCATTGAAGAAATTCCCGCGTTCCTACCCGTTCAGCCTGGCTGTCATCGCCGCAATCGGGCTCCTCTTGGCTCAGTTAGGGGCGTTGAATCACGCCTATTCGCACGTGCCGCAGGCCGCCGCCTCGGTCCAGGGCACCGATCCTGCCGCCCACACGATTTGTGACGATTGTCTGAGTTTCGCGCCTGTGCTGTTTGCAGCGGGCACCCCGACCGTGCCCTCACTGATAGGGCCGCCGGCGCGGGCCATTGCCGTACGCGCAGTCGAAGCATCACAGCTGAACAATCGCCTCAATCTCGCCTTCCGCTCGAGGGCTCCGCCCGTCGCCGCGTAGATCTTGCGGATTTCCCTGCCGCAAAAAGCGGCAACGCGTGTTTCGATGAGGACCCTTTTATTTATGTTTTCATTTCCCTCTGATGCTGGGCCGCGTGCGCCTGGCGCACTCGGCGCCCTATTCTTGGCGCTGGTCCCGATTGCCTCCATAGCCGACTCTTCCACCCCCCCAACCACGTCCCCAACCGCCACTCCGGCGCCCGCCTCGTCCCAGATCGACGAGATCGTCGTGATCGCCCAACACCTGAATGAGGCGCGCAACGGCATCCAAACCCAGACGGGCGCATCGACCTACGTGATCAACGAGGCCGCCATCAACGCGGCGCCCGGCGGGGACAACAGCCTGCTGAATCAGGTGGTGATGCAGGCCCCCGACGTCGCTCAGGATTCATTTGGGCAGTTTCACGTCCGCGGCGAGCACAACGGGCTGCAATACCGTCTGAACGTCATCATCCTGCCCGAAGGCATCGCCGTGTTCGGCCAGTCGTTGGATCCGAGGCTGATTTCGTCGCTGACGCTGGTGACCGGCGCGCTGCCCGCAGAATACGGTCTGCGCACCGCCGGCATCATCGATTTGAAGACCAAGAGCGGCGTGATCGATCCCGGTGGATCGGTGGCCATTTACGGCGGCAGTCATGGCACTTTTCAGCCCAGCTTCAATTATGGCGGCAGCGAAGGAAATCTGAACTATTTCGTCTCCGGCGACTTCTTGCGCAACGACTTAGGGATAGAGTCCCCCGACGGCAGCTCAAGTCCGCTACACGATCACACCACGCAAGCTCATGGCTTCGGCTATTTCGAGTACATCCTCGATGCCGAGAATCGTCTGAGCGCCATTCTCAGCGTCTCGGACGGAAAGTTTCAGATTCCGAATCGCGTCGGAACAGTCCCGGGCATCACCAATGCCGATGGAGCACCGCTGACGGTGGATGGCCAGACGACTTTTCCCAGCGCGTCGCTCGATGAAACTCAGCGCGAGGTCAATCATTTTGCCGTGTTGAGCTGGCAACATGCGCAAGGCGCACTCGATGTACAAACTTCGATCACCGCACGCTATTCAAGCCTCACCTTCGTGCCCGATACATTGGGCGACATTCTGTTCGATGGAATTGCGCAAGACGCCTACAAACAAAATGTCGCTTATGCGCTGCAATCCGATGCCGCGTACAAGCTCAATGACGACCATACCTTGCGCGGTGGAATCTTCCTGCAAACCGATCATTCCAAGAGCCTGACCGATTCGGCGGTGATTGCGCTCAACTCTGCCGGAAATCAACTCAGCGACACCCCGGTCTTCATCACCGACAATGGCGACAAGACCGAGTGGATCGAGAGCATTTACCTCCAGGACGAATGGAAATTGTTGCCGGCGCTGACGATGAACTACGGCTTGCGTTTCGATAAATTCAACGCCTTCACCGCCGCGCACCAAGTCAGCCCGCGGGTGAACCTGGTGTGGCAGGCGCTCGATGATACCGTGGTGCACGCCGGCTACTCGCGCTACCTGTCGCCTCCGCCATTCGAGCTCGTAGGCAACGAAACGGTGGGTAAATTCACCAACACCACCGCCGCCGCCGCCGTTGCGCTGGCCGACACGCCGCAAGCTGAGCAAGCGAACTACTACGATATCGGCGTGCAGCAGAAAATCACCCGCGAACTCACAGTGGGCTTGGATACCTACTACAAGCAATCGCACAATCTCATCGACGAGGGTCAGTTTGGAGCGCCCATCATTCTGACGCCCTTCAATTATGCGCAAGGCAAGCAGTATGGCGCAGAACTGACCGGTAATTTTACGCATGAGTCGTTGACCGCTTACTTGAACCTCGCCTATCAAAGCGCCAAAGGCAAGGATATCGACTCGGCGCAGTTCAACTTCTCACAACAGGATCTGAATTACATCGCGGCGCATTACATCCATCTCGATCACGAACAGCAGATCACGGCCTCCGGCGGCGTGAGCTATATGTGGATGCACACCCGTTATAGCGCCGACTTTCTGCTGGGCTCCGGACTGCGCGCCGACGAACTGTTGCCCGATGGCTCGTCGATTCCCAACGGCGCACATCTGCCGTACTACACGCAGGTCAATCTGGGCGTGAGCCACATCTTCCACATCACTGATTCGAGCACACTGACCGCGCGCCTCGACCTGATCAACGCCTTTGATAAGATTTATGAAATCCGCGACGGAACCGGCGTCGGCGTGGGGGCGCCGCAATTCGGCCCGCGCCGCGGAATATTCGTGGGCCTGTCCAAATCGATCTGAAACTTCAGACCGCTTCGAGGGCGGCTGACAGATCGGCGATGAGATCATCGGGGTGCTCGATGCCCACTGATATGCGTATCAACGCATCGGTCACCCCGAGTCGATCGCGCGTTGTCTTGGCAACCCCGGAATGGGTGGTGCTGGCCGGGTGGGACATCAAGGTTTCGGTGCCGCCCAAACTGACCGCCAGTTTGATGACTTGCAAAGCATCGAGCAGCCGGAAGGCCTCGGCTTCACCGCCCTTGACCGCAAAACCGAAGGTCGATCCGGGGCTCTGGCATTGACTACGGAATACTGCCGTGCGCGGATCAGTCTCGGCCAAAAATCCCAGGTAGTTGACCGTGGCCACTTTCGGATGCGCGGCCAGGAATCTCGCCACCAGCGCGGCATTTTGCGCCGACCTCTCCATGCGCAATGCCAGGGTCTCCATCGACCGCATGATCATCCAGGCGGTGTTCGGATCCAATTGCGTGCCGAGTGCGCCGCGCAGTTTCTTGATCGGCCCCACCGCCTCGCGTGAACCGACCACGCCGCCGGCAACCAGGTCAGAGTGGCCGCCGACGTACTTGGTGAGCGAATACATCACCAGGTCGACACCGAGACTCAAGGGCCTCTGAAACACGGGACCCAAAAAGGTATTGTCGACCGCCACTGCGGGACGCCCGCCTTTCTGCCGGGCGCCGATCATCTCGGAAACTTCGCGCATCAAGCGCAGATCCACCAGACTGTTGGTCGGATTGGCCGGCGTTTCCACCATGATGAGGCAGACCCGACCGCCGCTCACCGACGCCTGCTGCATCGCTTGTTCGGCAGCTGACAGCACCGCCGCTCGATCGTAGCCTTGGTTGAACCCCACTGCTCCCACTCCGAAACCTGGCAGCGTCTTTTCAATCAAGGTCTCGGTGCCGCCGTAAAGCGGTTGGCTCATGAGAATCACATCGCCCGGCCGGACATGATTCAAGATCACGGTGGAGATGGCCGACATGCCGCTGGAGAACACCGCCGCGGCTTCGCCCTCTTCCCATAGAGCGAGGCGATCCTCCAACACCTCCAGATTCGGATTATTGAAACGCGAATACACGAGGCCCGAGGTCTGTCCGGCCTTCGGTTCACGCCGACCCGAGGTATAGTCAAAAAAATCCTTGCCATCCTGCGCTGTCTTGAACACGAAGGTCGAGGTGAGAAAAATCGGCGGCTTCAAAGAGCCTTCCGACAGGCTCGGATCGAACCCGTAACCCATCATTTGGGTCTCTGGCTTGAGCACGTGCTTGCCGATTTTGCGCTTATGATAGGTGTCGTAACTCACGCTGCCCCCAGATGTCGAAATGTACGTCGATCTTACACCGTGTTGCTGCTAGCCATCGCCGTTGCCGCCCTGGCGAGCACCCTCTGCGGAGGTCTGCTCGCGCTGCGCTTGCGCGACAAGCTGCACTTGATCTTGGGGTTCAGCGCCGGCGCAGTCATCGGCGTGGCCTTCTTCGATCTGCTGCCCGAAGCCATCAACTTGAGCGCACCGGTACACAATGCGGCCACCATTTTGTCGTTCTCGGCGCTGGGCTTCCTGTTCTATTTGGCGATGGATCGCATGTTGCTATTCCACGGCGAAGGCGCGCCGCGCGGCGGTATCGCGGCCGGCGTGTTATGCCTGCACAGTCTGCTCGATGGCATCGCCATCGGCTTGGGCTTTCAAGCCTCGCACAAAATCGGCGTGGTGGTCGCGATCGCGGTGCTGACGCACGATTTCTCCGATGGCATCAATACGATGAACATCATTTTCAAGCATGGCGGCGACCGCCGCCAGGCAACTCGCTGGCTGATGATGGATGCGGCGGCGCCGGTGGTCGGCGTCGCGTCCACCCTTTTTTTCACGTTGCCGGGCAGTGCATTCGGCACCGCCCTGGCATTGTTCGCCGGTTTCTTTCTTTATATCGGCGCCAGCGATTTGATTCCGGAAAGCTACCATGCGCATCCGAAATTTCTCACCACCGCCATGACTTTGGCGGGCGCCGCAGTCTTGTATATGGCGATAGCGCTGATAGGCCAATCGCCTTAAGTGGGCATTCGCGTAGCTTCCGTTGGCGCATGCCCACTCGACGTGAACGCGCTCCCACCGGACGCCACCATGATGCAGAACACGGCGACCCATTGAATCCAACTCAAACTTTCCCGCAAGAACAGCATGCCTGAGAGCGCCGCCAACGCCGGATCGAGACTCATGAGAATGCCAAAGGTCTTGGTGGGCATTCGCGGCATGGCGAACATCTCCAGCGAGTAAGGCAGGGCGCTCGAAAGCAAGGCGATGCCGCAAGCCAACGGCAAAATCGCTGGCGCGAAGAGACTCACCCCATTCTGAAAAAGACCGATGGGTACGATCAGTATGGCGCCAATGATGGTTCCCAGCGCCGTGGTCTGACCTCCATGGGCGCTTCCGGCGCGGCGGCCGAAGACGATGTAAAAGGCCCAGCAAACGCCGGCGGCGAGCGCGCACACCACTCCCGTCGGCGACAGCGGCGCGCTCCCCGCCCCCGGCAAGAGCGCCAGCAAGCCGAGCACCGCCAGTATGATCCATAGGAAATCGATCGGCCGGCGCGAAGCCAGCATGGCAAGTCCCAAGGGCCCGGTAAACTCCAGCGCGACCGCAATCCCCAGCGGAACGAAACGCAGCGACAGATAAAACAGAAAATTCATGCAGCCCATGCAGATGCCGTAAAGGGCGATGAGGGGCACATGCTTGAGCCTTAGGCGCATCTGCCAGGGGCGCCACACCACCGCCAACAGTACGGCCGCTATACCGAGGCGCAATGACACTGCACCCGATGCGCCCACCAGCGGAAACAGTCCCTTGGCAAGCGCCGCGCCCATCTGAAAACACAACATCGCCACGATCAGCCCCGCGATGGGAACGGCGATTGGGTAGGCTTTAATCGGTGTCGTCCCGTTCCTTGTCGCGCAGCCCCAGGTGGCGCATGACGCGATTCAGATTCTTGCGCATGTCATTCAGCTGACCAATGCTCACTGCCGTCTTCATGGCCTGCTTCAAGGGCTGCAACGGATAGCCGCCGTAAGATCCAGCCATCGTCACATCCTTGGTCACATTCGATCGGCCCTGAAGCACCACGTTGTCGGCCACGGTCACATGGGCCGTCACCACTGAATTGCCGCCCGTCACGAAACGGCTGCCGATCTTGGTCGAACCGCCCATCATGAAGCCCGCCGTAAAGAATCCGTTCTCTCCCAGATCGCAGTTATGGGCAATATGGCAAATATTGTCGATCTTGGTGCCGGAGCGGATATAGGTCGAGGTGAGTGTCGCGCGATCGATCGCGCAGTTGCTGCCGATCTCTACGCGGTCGCCGATCTTCACATTGCCCAGGTGGGAAATTTTGCGGGAACGGCCGCTGGCATCGACTGCATAGCCAAAGCCATCGCTGCCGATGCTGGTATGGGGGTGAATCTCGCATTCTTCGCCAATTTCACAACGCGCGCCGACGAACACATGCGGATGCAGAATGGTTCTTGCGCCGATGGCAGCGCCATTTTCCACCACGGAGTGCGCGCCCACCCAGCAATGGTCGCCGACGGTGGCGCCGGCGCCGATCACGCAGTAAGGCCCGAGAAATGTTTCCTTTCCGATCACCGCGTCCTCATGCACGACCGCTGTCGCATGCCGCTCGCCCCACTGTGAAAATCGGCGGCACTTGGCATCGAAGTACTTCAACAGCACCGCCATGCCGAGGGAGATGTTCTTCACCGAGAAACAACAGTAGCGTGCGTCTGCAATGCTTCCGATGCAGGCGACCATGTGCGATGGCACGATGAGAATGGCGGGCCCGCGAGCCAAAGCTTCGGTCAATTGGGCCGCGTCGCTCACATAGACCAAGCTGTCGTGGCAGACCTCCTCGGGCACCCGACATTGGTCGGCCTCGGCTTCCAGATTGCCGTAGAGAAATGTAAAAATATCGGCATGTTGAAACTGTATTGTGCGTGCCGTGAGCATGATAGGCGGGAAGATTAGCACCGCGCGCGAAGCTTGGCGCGAGCTTCGTCAGCCCATCGAACCCGACACGGTGGCTTTGGCGCGCTTCCTCAACGGCCTTAGTGCTCGGAAAAATTAGGCTCGCGCTTTTCGAAGAATGCCCGAACGCCTTCGACACAATCCTTGGTTTCCAGCGTCATCTCCTGTGCACTGCGCTCCGCGCGCAGTTGGTCCTGCAAGGAGTTGTCGAAAGTCGACGCATGCAGCGAGCGTATTTGGCCCAATACCGCACAAGGTCCGGTCGCCAGCTTGCGCGCGACCGCCTGAGCTCGCTTCACCACGTCGGCTGCGGGCACCACGGCGTAAGCCATGCCCCAATCCAGCGCCGTCTTGGCGTCGATTTTCTCGGCCAGCATGAGCGACGACAAAGAGCGTCCCGCACCGATGCGGCGCGCCAAGTGAAACGTGATTCCGGCATCGGGCACCAAACCCAGACGCGCGAATGAGGGCAGGAAATATGCCGTGTCAGCGGCAATGATGATGTCGCTGGCCAGGGCAAGACTCATGCCCGCGCCCACCGCCGCGCCATTCACGGCGGCGATGATGGGAAAACGAAATCCACTGAGCCGCATGATCAGAGGATCCATGAAACGCCGCATTTCGAAGTGCGCGCGTTGCCGCGCCTCTTGGGTTTTGAGGTCCACCGAATGCAAATCCAAACCGCTGCAAAAAACGTCGTTGCTGCCGGTGATGACCACCGCCTTCGCGCCGCTTTCGCCTTTTTGAATTTGATCGAGCGCCAGGTGCACGGCGCGAATGACGCTGATGTCGATGGCGTTGCTGCATGTCGAACGCTGTAACGTGAGAGTCGCCACGCCCTCGGAAACCGTAAACGACAAAGGATTCATTGCAACGCCCTCCACAAACTCGCCAGCCGAAGATTCTGTCAACCCACCCCTAGAAATGGGTCTTGCCCACGCCGATCATGCCCCCTACCCCGCGCCACCGCAATACATACTGGACATACCGCATCGTTGCGCCGGTCTGAGGCTTGCTCCAGACTTTGCCGTCCTTTTTTTCGCGGAGCTCCAATATGTCGCCATTCCGTGCACTGATTTCCGCTCGCTGGATGATACGGATCACCGCCGTGGCGCTGCTGGCGCCCGGCGTGGCGACGCCCGGCGTGGCGACGCCCGGCGAGCCGCCGACGGCCAACGAGACCCCGGCCAACTTCGTCCCCAAGGTCGACTCGTTCGATTACACCGAGCGCCAGGAAATGATCCCGATGCGCGATGGCGTGAAACTGAAAACGGTGATTCTGGTGCCGCGGGGAGCGAGCCGGGCGCCGATCTTACTCACGCGCACCCCCTATGGCGCGACCTCCCGGATCGCCAGAAACGCCAGCTCGCACTTGAGTGTCATGATCGGCAATTCGGACCCGGCCGATGACGCCGTATTGAATGGCGGCTATATCCGGGTGCTGCAAGACATTCGCGGCAAGCACGGCTCGGAGGGGGAGTACATGATGACGCGACCTCTTCAGGGGCCGCTGAACCCCACCCTCGTGGATCATTCCACCGATACCTACGACACCATCGATTGGCTGGTCAAGAACATCCCGGAAACCAATGGCAAGGTCGGGATCCTGGGAATCTCCTATGACGGGTTTACCTCGCTGATGGCGCTCGTGCATCCGCACCCCGCCTTGCGCGCCGCAATCCCCATCAATGCCATGGTCGATGGTTGGATGGGCGATGACTGGTTCCACAAGGGCGCTTTTCGCCAAGACAGCCTGGCCTACTTTCAGACTCAAGAGGCTACGCGTGGCAGTGATGTGCCTTGGTGGACCGATCATTTCGACGACTACGACACCTGGCTGAGCGTGGGGTCGGCGGGCGAAATGGCACGGCTGCACGGCTTGGAACAAGTGGGTTTTGCCGCCAAAGTGATGAACCATCCAGCCTATGATGATTTTTGGCAGGCCCAGGCCATGGATAAAATACTGGCCAAGCTCGGAGTCACGGTGCCCACGATGCTGGTGCACAGCTTATGGGATCAGGAGGATATCTACGGCAACATCGCGGTGTACAAGGCGCTCAAAGCGCAACAAAGCGACACGTCCCAGCTGTACCTGGTGATCGGACCTTGGTATCACCACCAGCAACGGCTCGACGGCTCTGCATTGGGGCCGATCCGTTTCGGCAGCGACACCGCCGAATATTTCCGCGAACATCTATTACGGCCGTTTTTCGATCATTATTTGAAGGATGAGGCGCCGCCTCTGACCATCGCGCCGGTCACGGCGTTCGAAACGGGGACGAATCGCTGGCAGTCGCTGGTCGCCTGGCCCAGCGGCTGCAACTCAGGGTGCGCCATCGCGCACCAAAAACTGTACCTGCAAAACGGCGGCAGTTTGCGTTTTGCCGCTTCCGGCGATGGCGGCGCCAACGAGGCTTATGTTTCCGATCCGGCCAAGCCTGTCCCGTACCTGCCGCGGCCGATCCACATCGGCGGGGAGGAAGGCGCAAGCAGTTGGCAAACCTGGCTGGTGGCCGATCAGCGCGACATGGCTTCGCGCACCGATGTGTTGAGTTTCAGCTCCGCGGTGCTGGCACAGCCGGTCAAGATCAGCGGCGAGCCGGTTGCGAATCTGATTGCCTCCACCACGGGCACCGACGGAGATTTCGTGGTGAAAGTGATCGATGTTTATCCGGATCAGATGGGGCGCGAACCGAAAATGGGCGGCTACCAGTTGATGGTATCGGCGGACATTCTGCGCGGCCGCTACCGCGACTCTTTCAGCAACCCGAAACCGATTCCCGCCGACCAAAAGCAGGTCTATCGATTCTCGTTACCGACGGTAAATCACGTGTTCCTACCCGGCCATCGCATCATGGTCCAAGTGCAATCCAGCTGGTTTCCGGTCTATGACCGCAATCCGCAAACCTACGTCGACAATATTTTCTTCGCCAAACCGGGCGACTACAAAAAGGCCACGGTGAAGATATTCGACGGCGGGTCCAACTCGAGTTTCGTGGATTTACCGGTGGTGCAAGCCGCCGCAGAGCGTTGAAAAACGGCTAGGAAATCACTCCTAGCCGCTTCTTGAACCTACATCAATTACTTCTCGCCTTCGCGCTTCTCGGGTTTCGGCTTAGGCTGCGGTTTAGGCTGCGGCTTGGGCTGCGCCTTCACGGCCGGTTTCGGCGCGCCTGGCTGTGCCCCCGGCTGTCCCGCAGTCGGGTGAACCGCCCCTGGGTTCGCTCCCGGCTGGCCGGGTGATCCTGGCGCATGCGCCATGGTATTTGGAGCAGGACGCGCGGTGTTACCGGGCGCAGCCGTCTCAGGACGATTCACGGGCGCACCCTTGCCCGCGTTGGCTGCGGCCGCCGGCGTCGTGGTCGCGCCACGTGCACCCACCACTCCCGGCGCACGGAAGGCACCCGGACGCGGAGTCGCCGCAATCGCCGGATGTCCCCCGTTAGCCTTGGCCGCAAGATCCGGATTACGCGCGGCCTCTTGTACGTGTTGGTGCTGCGCGGGCGTTGGCGGTGTGTGCGGCTCCGCCATCGCCACTTTCTCCTGTGCCGTGGGTGCGGCCGTGGTGCCGCCCGGACCACCGTTGTAACTCACCTTGTTGACGGTGACGTTATTGATCACGGTCTCGTTGTAGGTGTTGTGCACATTGGTGACGTTCACATTGACCACGCTGCGATTGTAAGCAAAAGAATTACCGACCCAGCGTCCGCCGGCAAAACCCACGCCAACGTACCCGAAGCCGTAGTTCACGCCGCCGTAGTAGCCGATGTGCGGGCCCCAGTAACCGGCGTGGAAGGCGTAGACACCGCCCACGAAACCCCAGTACCCAGGGGTCCACAGCACGCCGACGCGCGGCGGCTGAACCCAGGTTCCCGGCACCCAGTAATAGCCACCACCGCCCCACGCCCAATAGCCGGGAGTCCATAGATAGCCATCCTCGGGGCACGGCGGCTGCTCATAATCAGGCAACGGGGGCGGAGGCTCGGTGGCATGCACTTCGACATCCACCGCAGGCTCCACATAGGCCGGCGGCGGGGGCGGCACGTATACGCGCGGCGGCGGCGGTGGGGGTGGTGTCGCAACCCGTACTTCGCAGCCTCCCAGCAAGGCCGCGGCCAAAAGCAAGGCCGCTCCTGCAGGAAGCGTTGATTTGATTAGGCTTTTACTTAAATTCATAGATTTCCGCCAATGTTATGTCGCCAGTGTTATGTATAGGACGTCAGCGTACTTGCGGCACGCCGTCCAATGAACGGATAACGTCACAGTTTCTAAAGCGCTGACCGCGTGAAGCTTTTGTAACGGCCGAATTGATCGGAGAAGATTAAGCGTCGATGGCGCGCTTAAAGGTCTCCGGTAGGAATAGCACTCCCAATACTAACGTAATCCCAGCCACGACGATGGGATACCACAGGCCGTAATAGATGTCGCCCGTCGCCGCCACCATGGCGAACGCCGTGGTGGGCAGAAAGCCGCCGAACCAGCCATTGCCGATATGATAGGGCAAGGACATCGCGCTGTAGCGAATGCGGGCCGGAAACAACTCCACCAGCATGGCTGCGATCGGTCCGTACACCATGGTCACATACAGCACCAATGCAAACAGAATCAACACCACCATGGGCTTGTTGATGGCCGCCGGGTCCGCCTTGTCGGGATAGCCCGCCGCCGACAGCGCGGCCTTCACCTCCTTCTGAAAAGCCGCGATGGCCGTTTTCTTCTCAGCGCCAGTCACCACTTTCGGATCCGGCGCCGTAAATACGTTGGCGCCGCTGCGGATCTGCGCCACCGTTCCAGCCGGCGCGTCTTCGCGCTGGTACGTCACGCTGGCCTTCGCCAAAAATGCCTTGGCGATGTCGCAAGAAGTCGACGTAAAGGTGTTCTTGCCGATGGGATCGAATTGGAAGGAGCAATCCTTCGGATCGGCGACCACCGTGACAGGGGCCGAAATCTGTGCCGCGTACAGCGCAGGATTGGCGTAGCGCGTCAGCGCACCGAACAGCGGGAAGTAAGTCAGCATGGCCAGCAGACAGCCGGTCATGATGATGGGCTTGCGGCCGATTTTGTCGGACAGCCAACCGAAGAAGACGAATCCCGGCGTCGCCAGCACCAACGCAATGGCCGTCAGAATATTCGTCGTGGCGCTTTCCACCTTCAAAGTGCGTTCCAGGAAGAACAAGGCGTAGAACTGACCGGTGTACCAAACCACCGCCTGTCCCATCACGGCTCCGAACAAGGCGATAAACACGATTTTCAGGTTCGCCCACCGGCCGAACGCTTCGCTCAAGGGGGCCTTGGACGTAGTGCCCAAGCTCTTCATTTTCAAAAATACCGGGCTCTCCGCCAGCTGCAGGCGGATCCACATCGACACGGCCAGCAAGATGGCTGACACCAGGAAAGGAATGCGCCAGCCCCAATCCTTGAAAGCATCCTCGCCGAGAGACACCCGGCAGCCGATGACCACCAGCAGCGCAGCGAACAGTCCCAAAGTCGCTGTGGTTTGAATGAAGCTGGTGTACAGGCCGCGCTTGGCCTGCGGCGCAAATTCGGCTACGTAGGTCGCCGCGCCGCCGTACTCGCCGCCGAGCGCCAGTCCTTGCAGCAGCCGTAACACCAGCAATGCGATGGGCGCAATCACGCCCGCCGCCTTGTAATTGGGGAGCAGACCCACCGCGAAGGTCGACAGGCCCATGATGCCCATGGTGATCAAAAAGGTGTGCTTACGGCCGACCAGGTCGCCCAAGCGTCCGAACACCAGCGCACCGAAGGGCCGCACCGCGAATCCGGCGGCAAAAGCCGCCAGCGCGAAAATGAAACCGGTGACCTCATTCACGCCCGAGAAGAACTGCGCGCTGATCACCGCCGCCACCAGGCCGTACAGATAAAAGTCGTACCACTCGAACACCGTGCCCAGCGACGATGCCCCTATGACCAGCCATTGGTTGGGCAGCTCCGAACCTACCTTCGCCAAGCGTCCATCCGCGGGTGTACTCGCCATGTCCTTCCCCTCTCCAATATCAAAGTGCCCGTTAAGGATCTAATGTTTCGGCGGAGCCGCGGCGATGATTGCCCGCAGCTCCGTTAGTTTAGCTTTAATCACCGCCGCATTGTCCGGACCCATGCGAATCAATAATTTTTGGCCGGCAGGTCGAGCCTCCAGCGCAGGGTCCGCAAAAGTGTACATGACATTGGGGCGCACCAATTGAATGGGCCCCGCCGGCTGGGGCGTCGCCAGCATCATATCGATCACTGCAACCAGGCGATCGTTGAAATAGCCGTTGGGATAGCCTAGATCTTGGTAGGACTGCTGGAACAGGGGGTAAAAGTGGGTGTAGACCGCCGCCAGCGAGCGCATGTCCAGACCGTTGATCACCGCGACCATCGGCTTGTACCGATCGAAATTGCGCGGGTCCAATGTGGCATTCAACTCATCGCCATTCGCTGCGAAGGTGCCGGGCACGGCGGTGGTTGGACGCTTCTCGACCGCCACCCTCTGCCGCGGCAAATTATCGATTGTGACAACCAGATGACGCACCACGTTTTCCGGTTGCAGATAGTCCTTCACCGCCGCCGGGCTGCTCAGCTGTGCCAATGCCTCCAGCAGCGTGGCGTCACTGTCATTCAGGGCGGGCAATGGCGCGGTCGCCGCGGCATCCGCACCGGGCGCCGGGATCGGATTGGCAATGCCCGGTGCCGCTTCCACGGCCGCAGCAACCGGTGGTTCCGGCGTGCTGGGCTCAGGCGCGCGGTGACTGTGGAAGTAGTAGCCGATGCCAACCGCCACCACGATGACGCCAGCCGCCACGCCGATCATGGGTTTATTGACGGCCATGTGTCAGCCCGAATGCATCATGCGCAACTGCAATTCATGACGCTTGTAGTCGATGATCAGCGTGTCGAGCAATCCGAGGGTATCCATGCCGATTAGGATAGCCGGCTGGCGGGTCATCTTCCATTGCTGGAAAATGTACAGATCGCCATAGGTGACGTCCGGGTCGGCAATCCTGACGCTGCCGAGTTGGATATCCGGCGTATTCAGCAACTCTCCCTGTTGTACATCCTTGGTGGCACCCACGATTTGATCGTACTTTCCGCGCAGCATGGTCCGGCTGTGGACCAGGGCATCCCGCAGGGCCAGGTTGGCGACGGTGGCTTGTCCTCCGGTATCGATGATGGCCTTGGTGCGTACATTGCCAACGGTCGCATCGACCACGACCAGGGTGCCGCCCATCGCATGGAAAGGGATGGTGTAGAAACCCCGCCCTGAGCGTTCGTTGCGCGAATACGCAATGTTGATTTGATCATGGCGAAAATCGATGAACACTCGCTTGCCCATCAGTCCCTCAGCACCCAGTACGCCCTCTGCACCGCCCAGCGCATCCGGCACGATGGGAAGCAGCGTCTGATCGACGGAAAGGTCGCCGACGCTCAAGGTGTCCACATGAATGGTGGGCACCGTGGCGAAACCGGTGACGCCGCGCAAGATGACAGGCGGAGATTGATCGGTAGGCAGGCCCAGCGCCAATGCCACCAGCGCGGTGATGGCGCTGTGACTGGCTCCGGTGTCGAGCACCAGACGGAAAGGTCCGCGACCATTGATGACAACCGGAGCCCAGATACGGCCAATTTGATCGCGGCGGGTGGGCGAAACATAGCGCGGCTCGCGCGCTTCCACCATGATTTCGGTCAGCTCTTCAATGGGATCAACTTTGGGCGTGGCGGGCGGCGAGATCTCAGGAGCCGTAGCCCCGGTCCACCGAGGACAAACCGCCGATACGCCAACCATCGTCACGAGCAAAAGCCTTACGTGCAGAGACTTGTTCATGCGGCGCTCCCCAACGCCAACTGACGTTGGTAGCAGCCACTTTACCGTTACCCGGCGATACTTTGGAAAACTTATTGCGCGTGAATACGCGCGTCTGCACGCTCCGTTGCCTGCAGGGACCCGAACCCGCCCCGTTGGAAATCGCTCATGGCGGTTTCGATTTCCGCCCGGGAGTTCATGACGAAAGGCCCATAACCCACGATGGGTTCATCGATCGGCGCACCCGTGAGGACCAACACCGTGGAATCCGCGTGTGCCTGAAGCTGCAATGCGAGACCGTCGGTGCCCAGCAGCACCAGTTCGGCCGCGCCCGCCGCGCGCGACCCGTTGACCCGTACCGCGCCGCGCAATACCACGACCAGGGCGATGTGCCCCGCAGGCACTGACAAGGCCGCTACCTTGCCGGCCTTCATTCGCAGGTCCCACACGTTCAATTCACTGAAGGTCGAGGCGGGGCCGAGAGTGCCTTCATGGCTTCCGGCGATCACCCGCAGGCTGCCGGCCTCCCCATCCAGAGTCAGCGTCGGGATCGCTGCGTTCACGATGGTTTGATAACGAGGTGCGGACATTTTGTGAGCCGCCGGCAGATTCACCCACAGCTGCATCATCTCCAAAGTGCCGCCGGCCCGAGTGAAGGTGGGTGAATGAAACTCCTCGTGCAATATGCCGCCCGCCGCCGTCATCCATTGCACGTCGCCCGGTCCGATGACCCCACTATTACCGACGGAATCCCGGTGAGCCACCTCGCCCTGATAGACGATGGTCACCGTTTCGAACCCGCGGTGCGGATGCTCGCCCACACCACGCGGCCGCACGGCCGGCTCAAACGCGACGGGACCGGCATAATCCAGCAATAAGAAGGGACTGACACGCGCGCCAAACCGGTTGTAGTCGAACAGGCTCCTGACCGGAAATCCGTCGCCCACCCAATGCCCTGGTGGGGCGGGATAGCACCCCAGTACGGTTTTATTCATGGTGCCTTTATGGGGCAGGTTGCCACGCTTTTCCAGGGCCCATGCGATGATGGCGCGATGCAAACCTTCCAAAATGTCTCGCAACTGGAGCCCTTGGTGGGCTCCGCGATCGGAACCAGCGACTGGTTGACCGTCGATCAGGCGCGCATCGACCAATTTGCCGCGGTCACGGGAGATGACCAGTGGATTCATGTGGATCCGCAGCGCGCGGCGTCCGGTATGTTCGGCACGACCGTAGCACACGGCTTTTTGACGTTGAGTTTACTGCCCCTGTTTGGCCGCAGTTCCTACCAGGTCGAGGGCGCACGCCTGCAGGTCAACTACGGTCTGAATCGAGTCCGATTCCCCGCGCCCGTGCCGGTGAACAGCCGGCTGCGCGCCCACTACCAATTGAAGTCGTACGAACCCTTCGAAGGGGGCGTGCAAATAGTCACCGAAGTCCGTATCGAGCGCGAGGGACAAACCAAGCCGGTGTGCGTCGCGGAATCGGTTTCGCGCGTCTATCTGTGACGGGTGGCCCGTAACGGGTGGCCCGTAACGGTCATCCTGTAGCAGGCGATGCCTTTTAGCCAGCGAGCGCTCTTATGCGGCCAGCGCTTTCACGTGTGCAACGGCGCTACGTCCCAGCGCGGACAAATTATAACCGCCTTCCAACATGGACACGATCCGGCCTTCGCAGTGGCGCGCCGCGACTTGCATCAACTCACGGGTCATCCACACGTAATCCGCTTCGACCAATGCCATTCCACCCAGCAGATCTTCCTTGTGGGCATCGAAGCCCGCCGAAATGAAAATCATCTGCGGCTTGAAGGCCTCCAACGCCGGCAGCCACTGCTCCTGCAGCGCGAGTTTCGCCGCCCTTCCATCGCTGCCCGCGGCGAGCGGTACATTGACCATGTTGGGGGCCGGATGGCCGGTGCCGCTGTACGGATAAAAAGGATGTTGAAAAAAACTGGCCATGAGCACCCGCTGCTGCCATTGCGGCGGGCTGAACATATCCTCCGTGCCGTTGCCGTGATGCACATCGAAGTCGATGACTGCAACCCGTTCCAATCCCTTTGTTTCCAGGGCGTACGCCGCAGCCACGCCGATATTATTGAAAATGCAGAACCCCATGGATCGCACCGGGGTGGCGTGATGCCCGCACGGTCGCACCGCGCAGAAGGCATTCTTGGCTCGGCCCTCCATCACTTCATCCACGGCCAGCAAGCCGGCGCCGGCGGCGCGGCGCGCCGCCGACAAACTGTACGGATTCATGGCCGTGTCCGGATCGAGCTGCACGTAGCCCTCCGCGGGCGCGTTGTCGAAGATCAAATCGACGTATGCACCGCGATGCACCCGTTTCAGGTCTTCAGGAGTCGCCAACGGGGCCTCCAGGCATCTCAGCATGTCGATCAACCCCGAGGATCGCATCTCCTCGTTCACCGACTTGAGTCGCTCGGGACTTTCGGGATGACCGGCGCCCATGTCGTGGCGCAGGCAATCCGCGTGAGTTATGTAAGCCGTGGTCATTACGCAATCAGCATACAGCAGAACTCCTATGAATCGATCGCCAACCAAATGGCCTTGGGTTCCGTGAAGTTTTCGATGGCGGCATCGCCGTGCTCGCGGCCCAGGCCCGATTCACCGGATCCGCCCCACGGCAGCCGTACGTCGGTGTAGCCATACGTATTGATCCACACCGTGCCGGCCTTCAGCGCCGCTGCGACACGGTGTACTCGCCCTATAGCGGCGCTCCATACACCCGCCGCCAGACTATAGGCGGTGCCGTTCGCAATGCGCAGTGCATCCGCTTCGTCGTCGAATGGAATCACCGACACCACCGGCCCGAAGATTTCTTCCTGCGAAATCCGCATCTCGTGTTTGACATCCGCAAATACCGTCGGCTCGACGAAGTAGCCGTGATCACCGGCGCGCCCGCCGCCCGTGACGATGGAGGCGCCCTCCTGCTTGCCGATATCAATATAGTCGAGCACGGTCTTCATCTGGCCCGCCGAAATCACCGGTCCCATGGTGGTCTGCGGATGCGTCGGATCCCCCACCCGGATGGCCCGCGCGCGCTCGGCCAGGCGCTGCACCACCTCGTCATACACGGGACGCTGCACCAACACGCGTGAGCCTGCGGAGCATACTTGCCCGGCGTTGAAGAAAATTCCGGACGCCGCTGCGCGCGACGCGCGCTCGAGGTTGGCATCGGCGAAAATAAGGTTCGCGGATTTGCCACCCAGTTCCAGCGTGACCTTTTTGAAATTCGAAGCGGCACCTTGCATGATGCCGCGTCCGACGTTGGGCGACCCGGTGAAGGTAATCTTGTCGATGCCGGGGTGATGAACCATCGCTTCGCCGACGACGCTGCCCTTGCCCGTGACCACATTCAACACGCCGGGAGGCAACCCAGCCTCCAAGAACAGCTCCGCAACCCGCAGCATCGACAGCGGCGTCAATTCGGCCGGCTTCACCACCAAGGTGCAACCGCAGGCGAGCGCGGGAGCAATCTTCCACATGCCGATCATCAACGGAAAATTCCACGGCACGATGGCTCCCACCACACCCACCGGTTCGCGCACCGTGTAAGTCAACGCATCAGGACGCGCGGGAATCACCTGGCCGGTGATCTTGTCGCACCAGCCGGCGTAATAGCGCAAGGTATCGATCGCCGCTGGCATGTCCTGCCGTCTGACGGCGGCCAGCGGCTTGCCCGCATCCAGACTTTCAATCTCGATCAGTTCCTCTTGGTGCTGCTCGAGCAGCGAGGCGGCCCGCTGCAAAATGTGGCCGCGCTCGGCGGCACGCATACCGCCCCAACCCTTCAGCGCCGCGCGCGCCGCGATGACCGCTTGGTCGACATCAGCCTGGCTGCCCTGCGCCACCGCGGCGATCGGATGCTCGGTCGCAGGATCCAAGTCGATCGAATATTGGCCCGACGCCGGAGCGACATGTTCGCCGCCAATCAACAGCGCATGATGTTTCAGATCCGCTTTCTGGTCCATGCTGTCTCCTTGCGCCGCGGAAAGGTTCCGAGGCATGCCAGTGATTTGGTCGCCTTCAGTGTGGAATCAAGGCAGAAACCGGTCTAATCGTTTAATCGTATCGCCCGATAGGTATCGCTAATCAAGGCATCACGCCAGCGCCTGATCGAATAAGCTCTGCAGATCGAGCGCTGCCGCGATCTGCCACACGGCGGCAGTGAGCGGCGCCAGAGCCGGCTGGTTGTGCGCGATGATGCCGATGCCGCGCGTGACCTGCGGACTCAAGGCCCTCGCCTGAACCCGATCATTCAAGTCCAGATATCTGAGCAAGCTGTGCGGCACCACGCTGAACAGCGCGGCGTCGCTGACGTGGGCATACAGGGAGAGCAGCGAGTCGGTTTCGAGCACCACGTCCGGCTTTTGTCCCGCGCGGCGAAATGCCGCGTCGATCAGCTGACGATTGCGCATCTTGCCGGTCAACAGGCACAACGGCAGCCGCGCCGCCTGTTCCCAGGTCAATGTCGGCTCCAGCGCGACGTCGCGTTTGGCCAGCAGCACGAAGCGTTCCTCGAACAAAGGCAGCGTGGCGAAGCCCTCCAACACGTGATCATCCGTGTAGGTCAAACCCAGATCGAGTTCATATTGATCCAACTGCGCGACAATGGATTCGGCACTGGAGGTGGCGACGTTGAACCGGATGTTCGGATAGGCTGCGTGACACGGGGCGGTGAGGAACCCGGCCACCGTGACGGCGGTAGGAATGGCGCCGATTCGCAGCGTGCCAGTCATGGTGGATTTGGATGCCGTGGCGTCCTCGCGCATGTGCGACAGCGACGCCAAGGTCTGCTGCGCCCACACCAGGACGCGTTCGCCTTCGACGGTAAAGCCGATGAAGCGCTGGCCACGCTGCACGATCCTGATTCCCAGTTCCTTTTCCAAACTGCGGATCGCCGAGGACAAGGCCGGCTGCGACACATGACAAGCCTCCGCAGCCTTCGCGAAATGCTTCTCGCGCGCCAGCGTCACCAGGTATTCCAACTGTCGGATGAACATGGCCGGATATCTTGCCGCAAACGCGGCTCGAGGTTGCCCAATTAACGCGCAGCCTTTAGATTGACGTGTATGTCGCTGCCGTCCGAAATGAAGGTCATTCACATCGCCGCGCCCGGCGGACCTGAGCAGCTGCAACTCGCTACGCGGCCGCTGCCCCAGCCAGGCGAGGGTGAAGTGCTGGTGCGCGTCGACGCGGCGGGAGTCAATCGGCCCGACGTGATGCAGCGACAGGGGCGTTACCCACCGCCCGCCGGCGCATCCGACCTGCCCGGCATGGAGATCGCGGGCGAAATCGTCCGCTTAGGGCACAATGTCGCCGGACTTTCCGTCGGCGACAAGATCACTTCCTTGCTGCCCGGCGGCGGGTACGCAGCCTATGCGCTCGCTGCTGCGCCGCTATGCCTGCCCATCCCGAAAGGCTTGAGCATGGTGGAGGCCGCGGCGATTCCGGAAACCTTCATGACGGTGTGGACCAACCTGTTTGAGCGCGGCGGCGCGAAGGCCGGCGATACCGTACTGATCCACGGCGGTACCAGCGGCATCGGCACCACGGCGATACAGCTGGCGGCGGCGCGCGGCGCGAAGGTTTATGCCACGGCCGGTTCGAACGACAAAGCGCGTGCCTGCGAAAAACTCGGTGCGACACGCGGCATCGATTATCGCCAGGAAGATTTCGTCGAGGTGATAAAGAAAGCCACGCAAGGCTACGGCATCGATGTGACCTTGGACATGGTGGCCGGCAGTTACGTGCAGCGGAATATCGATGTGGCTGCGGTCGAAGGGCGCATCGTCACGATTTCCATGCTCGGCGGCTCCAAGGCGGAGATCAATTTAGGACAGGTGCTGGTGAAACGCGTGACGTTGACCGGATCGACCTTGCGGGCGCGCACCGTGGCACAAAAAGCCGCAGTGGCCAACGCCATGCGCGTCAACGTCTGGCCGTTGATCGAGGCGGGGAAAGTAAAGCCGATCATTTTCAAGACGTTTCCGCTCGAACAGGCCAGCGAGGCTCACCGATTGATGGAGAGCTCGAACCATATCGGCAAAATCGTCCTGACGCTTTAGGTGCCGAGAATCGTGCCCACGGCAAGTCCCGCTTCGCTGCAAAATAGCGGCGCGGGAATTTTCTTGCCGCCCTCGTAGCGGACCTTGAACACCTCGATCTGACCACCCTGGGTGCTCACCAGCATGCTGGCATCGCCGATCGCGGTCACGGCCCCGACCTTGCCCTTGACCTGCGCGAAGGTCGCGGCCGTATGTTTGCGGGCGTCGAATATTCGCAGCTTCTTGCCGTTGAACACTGTCCAGGCACCCGGCGCCGGATTGCAGCCGCGAATCAAGTTGTAGACCTGGCTGACATGATGATGCCAATTGATCGAGGCCTCAGGATCTCGGCACCATCCTTCGTAGCTGGCCCGCGCTTCGTCCTGTGCGACCTCCTGCGATTTTCCGGCGACGATCAAATCGGCGGCTTCCAGGAGTGCCGCGACCCCCATGGGAAATAGCCGTTCAAAATAGACCTTGGTAACCGTATCGTCCGGACCGATCGGGGTCTGCTTTTGCAGCACGATGGGCCCCTCGTCCAAACCGTCTGTCGGTCGAAATATCGTGAGACCGGTGACGGTGTCGCCGAGGATGATCGGCCAGTTGATGGAACTCGGACCGCGATACAGGGGCAGCAGCGAGGGGTGATATTGAATCATGCCGTGCCGCGGCAGGGTCGCGAAGTCCTGCGGCACGAACTGCAGCACATACGCCAGCACACCGATATCAGCGTTCAGTGACCCCAAAGCTTCGCGAGCCTCTTCGCCTTTGAGGGAAGGCAGCCGCCACACCGGTACGCCACGATCCTGCGCCGCCAAGCGCAAAGGATCCGGTGATTCGGTCGGCTTCTCGGGTGCACAGAAAACGCCTGCCACCACATCACCGCGCTCGATGAAGGCCTCGAGAACAGCCTTCCCGAAATCTCTTTGCCCTATTATGGCAACGCGCATTTGCTTCCTAGCTCCTTTTCTGGCTTAGTATCGCAGGTTGATATTTCATATATCATAGGGTACCAACGCGCACGATGACATAAAGTGCGTGAGGATGCCCATCTTTGCAGAGGAGATCGACATGGCTGGCCGCAATTCCCTTTTCGTTCCAGGACCCACCAATGTGCCGGATCGCGTGCTGCGCGCCATGGTCGTGCCGATGGAAGACCATCGCTCCCCGGTTTTTCCCGAACTCACTTTCGCCTGCTTGAATGGTCTGAAGTCGATTTTCAAAACCCAGACCGGCACACCCTTTATTTTCCCCTCCTCCGGTACCGGTTGTTGGGAAGCGGCCTTGACCAACGTTCTGAACCCTGGCGACAAGGTGCTGATCGCGCGCTTTGGCCAATTCAGCCACCTGTGGACCGACATGGCGCAGCGGCTGGGATTCGATGTCGAGATTCTGGAAACACCGTGGGGAGAAGGTGCGCCGGTGGACAGGACCTTGGCCGCGCTGGAAGCAGACACGCACCACAAGATCAAGGCCGTGCTGGTATGCCAAAACGAAACCGCCACGGGCGTCACCAGCGATGTCGCTGCGATTCGCCGCGCCATGGACAGTGTCAAGCATCCCGCGTTTCTGATGGTGGACTCGGTCAGTAGCCTCGCTTGTATCGATTTCCGCATGGACGAATGGGGGGTCGACGTGTGCATCAGCGGCTCGCAAAAGGGGCTGATGTTGCCGCCCGGACTCGGCGTCACCTGCGTCAGTCAAAAAGCGCTGCACGCGGCGAAAACCTCGACCTTCCGTCGCTGTTATTTCGACTACGCCGATATGATCGCCTCGAACGCGAATGGCTACTTCCCCTACACGCCGCCGATTCCCATGATGTACGGCTTGCGCGAGTCGCTGCGCATGCTGGCTGAAGAAGGCTTGGAAAATGTGTTCCAGCGCCATAAGAATCTGGCGAGTGGCGCGCGCGCCGCAATTCAACAGGGGTGGAAACTCAACCTGTGCGCAGTGGCGCCGAAATGGCAGTCCGACACCGTGTCAGCCATTGTGGTGCCGGCGAGCGCCAACGCCGTCGAGGTCATTGCTCGTGCTTACAAACGCTACAATCTGTCGCTCGGCGCGGGATTATCCAAAGTCGCCGGCAAGGTGTTCCGTATCGGTCACATGGGCGACATCAATGAACTGATGCTGCTCGGTGCGATCGCGGGCGCCGAAATGGCCATGATGGATGTGGGCATCGACGTCGAGGCCGGCAGCGGCGTGGCGGCGGCGCAAAAGTATTGGCGTCAAGCGGCCACCTCCGCAAGCATCAAACCGGTTCGCCTGGCAGACGCCAAAGTCGCTTCGTGACCACGCAGGTGGTGTTTCTGGACCGCGCCTCACTCAAGGCGACGGTCCGCAAATTCGCGTTCGATTCCAATTACGTCGAACACGAAAAAACCTCGCCGGAACAGGTGGTGCCGCGCCTCCAAGAGGCGACTATTGCCATCATCAACAAAGTGCCGCTGCGCGCGGATACTTTGCGCCAATTACCGAAGCTGAAAATGATCGCCGTTGCAGCCACCGGCTATGACGTCGTGGATGTCGGCTACTGCAAGGAACACGGCATCGCGGTGGCGAACATCCGCAACTACGCGGTACACACGGTGCCCGAGCACGCCTTTTCGATGATATTGGCGCTGCGCCGCAATTTGCTCGCTTACCGGCAAGATGTCGAAGCCGGCGTATGGAACAAGTCGGAACAATTTTGCTTCTTCACCCACCCGATCGGCGATCTGCATGGCGCGACGCTCGGCATCATCGGTGAGGGCGCCATTGGCCAGAGCACCGCGGCGATTGGACGAGCCTTCGGCATGCGGGTCTTGTTCGCGGATCATCCGCCGCCGAAAATGGAAGGCGTCACCTTCACTCCGCATGAAGAGGTGCTGACCCAATCGGACGTAATTTCCCTGCACTGCCCGCTGGTGCCGGCGACCCGCAACCTGATCGATATCGCTGCGTTTCGAAAAATGAAGCGCAACGCGCTGCTGATCAACACGGCCCGTGGCGGGCTGGTCGACGAAGCGGCGCTGATTCAGGCGCTCGATGAAGGTTTGATCGCAGGCGCTGGTTTTGATGTACTGACGGTCGAGCCGCCGCGTGACGGCCATCCGTTGCTCGATGTGCGCCGGCCCAATTTCATTTTGACGCCACACATTGCCTGGGCTTCGGATGGCGCCATGCAATTTCTGGCCGACCAACTGGTCGACAATGTCGATTTCTGGGTGGCCGGCAAACCCCAGCACTTGGTGACGTCGTAAAAAAACTGCTGTACCAATTCGACACGGATAGCCTGCCTTCGGTGTTCGACAACGTCGTCGGCTACGACGGCGGCGCCGATCACATCGCGGCCTACGGCGGCGTCAATCCACAGAACGTCGGTGGCTTGGTGGAAGGCGCCATTTTCACTCGCTCGCCGAAGGACAAGAAGAACACCGCTATCTTTGTCGGCGGCGGCAATCTTGCCGCGGGCGAAGCCGTGCTGGCGGCCATCCGGGCAAAATTCTTCGCAAAGTTTCGTGTCTCGGTGATGTTCGACAGCAATGGTTCGAACACCACGGCCTCCGCCGCGGTTGCCTGGCTGACTCACAATCGTTCGATCACGGGCAAGCGCGCCGTGGTGCTTGCGGGTTCCGGCCCCGTCGGACAGCGCGCCGCCGTGCTGTTGGCCGGCGAAGGCGCGACGGTGGCCATCACCGGCCGCAAACATACCGTGGTACAAGCGGCTTGCGATTCCCTCAAAGCGCGCTTCGGCGCCGACATCGAGGCCATCGAAGCGCCGAACAACGAGGATCGCGGCCGCGCCATCGAAGGCGCGCACATCGTGTTGGCTACAGGGGCGGCTGGCATCACCCTGCTGAGCGCTGCGCAGTGGCAGCAGCATCGCACTTTGGAATTGGTGGCGGACGCCAATGCCTCGCCGCCCGCCGGCATCGAGGGCATCGGCATGAGCGATCGTGGCGTGGTGAGTCACGGCAAGACCGTATTTGGACCTCTGGGTTTCGGCGCATTGAAACTCGCCGTGCACCGCGCCTGTGTCGCGCGTCTGTTCGAGCAAAATGATCTATTGCTGGACGCGGCGGAAATCTATGCCGTTGCCAAGGCCATGGTGGGCACATGATGACGCAGATCTCGGTGGAGAAGTTCCTCGACGATCTGGCCAGCGCCGCGCCCACCCCGGGCGGAGGCAGCGCCGCGGCCATCATCGGCGCGATGGGAGCCGCACTGATCTCCATGGTATGCAACGTCACCTTGGGTAAAAAAGGCCAGGAATCTGCAGCGTCGGAGATGCAAGCGGTGCGCGATCAGTCGGAGAAACTGCGTGCCACACTCACCGCCATGGTTGCCGAGGACGTCGCAGCATTCGACGCATTGATGGCCGCCTACCGGCTGCCGAAAGGCACCGAGGAAGAAAAGGGACGTCGACTCGAAGCCATTCAAAGCAGCTTGCGCGGCGCCACCGAGACACCGCTGGCATGCGCACGGGCTTGCGCCGAAGTGATCGCGTTGTCCAAGCGGGCCGGGGAACACGGGTTTGCCGGCGTGATCAGCGATGCGGGCGTCGGCGTACTGGCGGCCCACACGGCGCTTCGCAGTTGCGCCTTGAATGTCTTTATAAACGCCCCTTCACTGAAAGACCGGGCGTTTGCCGATCAAGCCGTGGCCGAAATGAATCAGATGCTGGAGACTTGCGCACGGCTGACGGAGAGCGTGTTCTCCCACGTGCGTGGCCGACTGGGCTAGCCGACATGCCGGGCGGCAGGATCGACACCGAACGCGTCTTTCATCCGTTGGGGATTGCGGTGCTCACCATCTCGGACTCGCGCAACGAAACCAACGACTCCGCCGGCGACCTGCTGGTGCAGCGGCTCAATGCCGCGGGACATCAATTGCGCGCTCGTGCGCTGGTGCGCCACGAGCGCAGTTCGATCGAACAGCATGTTCGCGAGTGGATCGCCGATGCCGCGGTGGACGTCATCATCACCAACGGCGGGACGGGGCTATCGACGCGCGACATCGCCCCCGAGGCGGTGCGTCCGCTGCTGGAGCGCGAATTCGAGGGATTTGCCGTGCTGTGGCACCTCATCTCTTACGAAACCGTTGGTGTATCGACGCTGCAGTCCCGCGCCTGCGCCGGCGTCGCAGGGGGCACTGTGATCTATGTGATTCCCGGATCGCCTGGCGCTTGCGGCGACGGCTGGGACAAGTTGATCAGCCTGCAAATCGACAGCCGGCATCGACCATGTTCGGTGATCGAGTTGCTGTCGCGGTTTCGCCAGTCTTAACACCCCCGCGGGTGCTGCGGCGCGATATGGGGAATCGCGAATCAAAGTCCAATCTCCGGGTGGGCGGATCATGAGAAAATCGATCAACACCGATAAGCAACTTGCCGATGCTGCCAACAGTCACGACCTCTACTTGCAGCGGAATCGAAAATGCCGCCTGAACCGCAGCGCACAGAACGCCGTGGTCGAATCGGCACATGGGAACTCGATTTTGCCAGTCATGCCCTGCGGGCTTCATGCGGCTTCAAGAAACTTTTTGGCCAGCCTGCCGACGCGCCGCTCGAATTCTCCCAACTCCTGTCATTGCTGCAGCCCAAGGATTGCGCAGGCTTCACGGACGCCATCCACCGTTGCGCGGCAGAAAGAACCGATTTGGAATTTGAGTTGCGGCTCCCGGTTGAAGGCGAGACTTTGCGCTGCATCGAACTTCGCGCTGAACTCGATCTCGCCGACGACGGCAGCGCACTGCGGCTGAGAGGCGTAGCGTTGGACGCCACTGTGCGGCTCGCCGAAGAAGAAGCGCGGCACCGCACTGCGATACTGCTGCGCGGCGTCCTGGAAAATGCATCCGGTCTGATCTATGCCAAGGACCGTAGCGGTCGCATGTTGATCGCCAACCCGCCAACCCTCGAACTGATTGGCAAAACGTGGCAGGAAGTCGAGGGTCGTACCGACGCGGAATTTCTGGAGGACGCGGCGCAAGGGTCGGCCGTCATGGCCAACGATCGCAGAATCATGGACAGCGGCCAGCCCGAAGTACTCGAGGAGCGCGTGGGCAGCGACGATGGGCGAACGCGTACGTGGTTATCGACAAAAACGCCTCTGCGCGACGACGCCGGCGAAATCATCGGCCTGGTGGGAATCTCGCAAGACATCACGGATCGCAAGCTGGCCGAGCAAAAGCTTCTCGACTTGAATGAAACCCTCGAGGCGCGAGTGGCCGAACGCACCCGCGAACGCGACGGCGCATGGAACCGATCCCAAGACCTCCTGCTGGTATTGGATGCCGCGGGAACCTTCAAAGCCGTCAATCCGGCGTGGACGGCAGTCCTTGGTTGGGACCGAGACGAACTGCTCGGTCGCAACCAGTTGGACCTCATCCATCCGGACGATCATCCGGGCAGCCGAGACGCGCTCGCCCACGCGGCCGCCGCGCTTCTCCAACAATACGAGAACCGCTACCGCCATAAGAACGGGACCTACCGGTGGATTTCATGGAGCGCCACACCCGAAGGCGATCGGATCTACGCCAGCGGGCGCCACGTCACCGCCGAGAAGGAAGCTGAAATGGCTCTGGCGGAGAAAACCGTGCAGTTGCAAACCAGCATTCGAGAACTCGAGAGCTTCAGTTATTCCATCTCACATGACCTGAGAGCGCCGCTGCGCGCGATCGATGGTTTCGGCATGATGCTGGAAGAAGATTGCGCTGAACGTCTCGATCCCGAAGGGCGCCGACTCTTGTCGACCATTCGCGAGAATAGCCAGCGCATGGGACAGTTGATCGACGACCTGCTCGCATTCTCGCGCCTGGCACATGCACCCCTGGCCGCGACCGAAGTGGACGTCGATTCCATGGTACGGGAAGTCATCGAGGAACTTGCTGCAACCGCTGCGGCGAAACCTGTGGAGTTCGATGTCGACCGACTGCCGCTGATTCACGGCGATCGAGGCCTCCTGCGTCAAGTGTGGATCAACCTGCTGTCGAATGCGGTGAAATACAGTGGCAAGCAATCGATGCCGCGCGTACAGGTTCGCGGCAGAATGGAGGGCGGCGAAATCATCTATTCGATCAGCGACAACGGTGTCGGCTTCGATATGAAGTACGCCGACAAGCTGTTCGGTGTGTTTCAGCGAATGCATAGCGCCAGCGACTTTGGCGGCACCGGCGTCGGGCTGGCCATCGTGCAGAGAATCGTCATGCGACATGGCGGCCGCGTTTGGGCCTCCGCCGCGCCGAACCACGGTGCCGAGTTTTCGTTTGCGCTGCCAAAGCCGGTTGCTTAAGTGCACCCCAGGGCCGGGATGTTATGATTCGTTGTGCTTTTCAATGAATTGACTCCTGGGCTGGTTGTTCGGTCGGCGCCGCGTTTGGTGACCTCGACGGAAATGGTCGAATTCGCTAACCGCTACGACCCGCAGTGGTTCCATACGGATGAGAAGCGTGCGCGGGACGGCCGTTGGAGAGGTCTCATTGCCAGTGGCTGGCACGCCTGCGCGATTGCGATGGAACTGACCGTCAAATCGGTTCTGGATGGTTCTGAATCATTCGGTTCGCCCGGCATCGATTCGATCAAATGGTTGCATCCTGTCCGTCCGCAGGATCGCCTCGCACTCAGGTTCGAGGTGTTGCGCTCCAGCAAATCCCCATCGGGCCGCACCGGAATTCTTTCCTCAAAATCAGAATTGTGGAATCAAAACGAGCGCCAGGTTCTGGTGCTTCTCGCCACCACGCTGTTTGAAATTACCGACCGCTCCTGATCTTTAGCTGACGCGGCCGCCGGTTGCCATGAGTCAGTTGACAGCCTTTTATTGGACTGGTACCTTGTTTCATAAAGGTAGCTTTAAACAATGACGCCCGATCAGAAATTCAATGCCATTCGCAAGGGGCTGCTCGAGTTCCTGATCTTGAAAATCATTTCAGCGGACAAGGTCTATGTCGCCGACATGATGAAACGGTTGGATGCCACCGACTTCGCGACCCAGGAAGGAACTTTGTATCCGCTGCTCAGCAAGATGCGGCGCGAGGAACTCGTGGACTACGAATGGCAGGAATCCGAAGCGGGTCCTCCTCGCAAGTACTACCAGCTGACCGCCAAAGGGAAATCGCAACTTGCCGAGTTTGCCGACTATTGGAATTACCTCAACACGACCATCAACCAGCTAGGACGCTGAAATGAACACTGTCATCATCGTCAATCTGAACGGGATCGCTTTTCACCTCGAAGAGCCGGGTTTTCAAACACTGCGCAACTACCTGGATGGCGCACAGGCGCAACTCGCCGCCAATCCGGACAAGGCGGAGATCATGTCCGACCTGGAGCAGGCCATCGCGGACAAGTGCTCACACTATCTCGGTCCGCATAAGAACGTGGTGACGTCGGCAGACATCGATCGTGTGATTGCGCAGATGGGCCCGGTACAAACCGAGGCTGCCGACACGGCTGCGGCGTCGGGAGCTGCACCTGAAGCGGCAGCGCAACCGGGCACCGCCAAGAACACCTCACCAGGTCCGTCCGTCAGGCGTCTGTACCAGATACGCGAAGGCGCCATGATCAGCGGCGTATGTACCGGTATTGCCGCGTATCTGGATGTGGACGTCACGGTGGTGCGTATTTTATTTGCCCTTTTCGCCATCCTGACTTATGGATTGGGGGTCGTTGTTTACATTGGCATGATGCTGGTCATTCCTTTCGCCAATACCAGCGAGGAGCATGCGGCAGCCACCGGTGCGCCTTTCAATGCCCAACAGGTCATTGACCGCGCCAAGAAACATTACGCCGAGTTCAAGGACAGCAAGGAATGGCGGCAGCATTGGCGCGAACAGCGGCGTGAGTGGCGCCGTAAATGGCGCACCGAACGTTTATGGTGGGGCACCAACTTTCAACGCAACATGTATCAGTTCAGAAGCGGAACGGGTTATGCCGGTCAAATCATCGCCGGCCTGATGCTGCCCTTCCTCGCCATCGGCAACACCCTGTTGAGCTGCGCGCTGCTGGCGTCCATCGTGATCTTGGCGAGCACCGGAAGTCTGTTGGGTTGGCACCCCAGCGACAGCATGCCGCTGTGGGCGGCGGTGCTGGTGTTGTTGATCGTCTTCGGGGCCTTAAGCTCGCCGTTTCGACATGCGCGTAAAGCCATCTACTTCAACCAAAGCTCGTATAGTTTATTTTGGTTTACCGCCTGGTACGAAGCCATCTCACTGGCGCTGTTCGCGGGCGTTTGCTGGCTTGGCTACACCCATATTCCCGAAGTCCATGCATTCTTCGAGAATTTCGTGGAAAACATGCGCACGATGTGGCTCAACATCCTGAACTCGGTACAGCACTCCGCGCAACATATTGCCGCGATCAGTCGCGCTTAGCTGCTGGCTTCCTCCGCCCCGGGTCTACGAGCGGCCGCTCACCTGCACCGCTCCCATCGTCGGTTGACCGCTGCCTCCGGCGGTATTGAACACCGGTCCTTTGACCCGTACGTTATCGCCCGCCGCGACACCGCTGACGCTGGCGGGCGTCACACCTACGAAGCTGGTTTGCATGCCCGTTTGTACTTGCAGTTGCGGGATCGCAGGCGACAAGCTGCTGAACAAGCTCCACACATTGGTCAGCTCGAACTCACTGTCGGCAGCATTGACGGAATTCACCTGGCCGAGTATTTGTGAAGACTGCAGCGACACCATGCCAGTCGTAAATGCCGCGTTCCCGTCCGTTCCGGCCGGCATCGTTTGCGTCACTTCCAACAGAACCTCCTGTCCTGCCAGCAAATCTGATGCCGAGACGAAGGTCCCGCCGCTGACGGCCGGATACCCGGGCGAGGCCACATACATGGCAGCACCACTTTGCAAAGTCGCATCGACAATTTCTCCGACCGTGAAACCCGCCGAGCTCGGCAGGGACTTATGCACCAGCACCTGGACAACTGGCTGCACCCCGGTGCCCACCGACAACACTACGCCTTGGACCACGGTGCTTGCCGCGGAGTCGGCAAAGCTCACGCTATCGGCATGCAGTGTGCCGGCTGCCAGCAGACTCAGGTCGACCGTCACCAACTGATTCGCCACGACACAAGTTGAGTTGTTGGCAGCGCAAGCGGAGGACGGATAGTTGTAGGCCGTCGACGAATCCGTCGACAATACCAGCGTGTCGCCCACCGCGGTCTTGATCTGAATCTGCCCTGCCGAGACGGATTGGACCATGCCCAGCACGTCGTCGATCTGCGCTTCGGCCGCGCCGCCCGCAGGCGTAGGCAGCAACGACAAATTCACCGATGTACCATCTGCCGCGGTGACTGAAAGGTCGCTTTGCAATAGATCAGGAATGCTCAAGTCCAATGCCAATCCCGTGCTGCTGTTTGCAGTCACCGTGATCGGAAACACACCGCTGGAAATCGTCACCGAAGCGGCATTGAGCTTGGGGACAAAGGTACACGTTGCGCCCATCGCACAGGTTTGCGTGGGCGTGACGATCGCGGCCGACGAGTTGTTCACGATGGTGACCTGCGGATCGGCAAACGTCAGGGTCAGGCTGGTGAAGGTGGTCGAGTTGAGCACGGTGGAGGACAGAAACGCCGTATCGGACACCAGCTGCGCAAGATCCACGGTCACAGGTTTCGGCAAGATCGAAACATTCCCGGGCTGCAGCACGGCGCCGGTGATCTCGATCTGAAAGGACAGCACGGTGAGCTTGGGCGAGGGCGTATCCTGGACCACGAAGTTCATGGTGGCGGTGGAGGCCGGCGGTGCCGAGGCCGACTCAGACCCCGAGCCGCCGCAACCCGTCAACAAAGCGACACCCAGCATGAAGGTCACTGCCGCAGATCTCATCATCCATTCACGATACGCTTTCAAGACACTCTCCACGTTGGGCTGCAATGCGCGCAAATTTACGGGGAAAGGCGTACACAAAACGTGACGTATGCACGGCTCATGTAATCACTTATTTCTCGCCAAGCGATTGAAACGAATTGTTACAAATAGGGCCTGCGGTACGGCCTCCGGTTAAACCAGAAAAAAAGGTCCGAATCCCAGCCGCTTCAATCCGCGTCGATAGGCGAGCGAACTGCGATCGGCCGCGATCGGGGTGTCGAATCCAAACTCCAGCGGCAGCCGTTCCGGATGCTGGCTTTCGACCATCAGGCGATCTTCCTCGAAAATCTTCAAGTTGAATGCGTACACATCCTCCACCGACAGATGCTGGTCGAAATTGCGCGCGATCGGCGCAAACATGCGTGTGATCATTGCCGACACCGGCGATGCTGCATTCATGATGACCAGCCGTGCCGTGCCCGGGAAATGAATGGTGAGCGTCGCGGTGAAGGGCAGGTGCACCTCGAAATGCCGCAGCCACCTGAAATCCGGCGGCGCTCTGCCGTCCACGCCAATCGGATAATTGCCGATGTTGCTCCAATAGTCCGCCACGAAGCCAGTCGGGGTCTCCACCGGCATGTACTCGGGGACCTCTTGTTTGTTCGGGTCTGCGAAGGTCGCGGTGTGGATCCAGGCGAAATGCGCCACGTCGATGAATCCCTCAACCTGGCGTCCCGCAAATGCCTTGACCTCGAAGGCCGGACACACGATCTGTTGGAAGCCGGCATCGTCCCAATGCGGCATGGCCGGCAGATCCGGCGCGCAGCCCGCTTGCACGGCGCCCGCTTGCACGGCGCCCTCCTCGGGCGCCAGGCACACCCAGATCAAGCCGTATTTTTCCACGGCGGGGTACACCGTCAATTTGAGCCGCGGCGGGATTCTTTGTTCGGGGCTGGAGGGCACGCGATTGCACAGGCCGCCCACGCCGTAACGCAGCCCATGGTACGCACAGACAATGCCCTCGCCATCCGCCGAGCCCAGCGTGAGTGGAACGCCCCGGTGCGGACAGACGTCGCGCGCAACCACCAGCTCGTTCTTGACGCGATACGCCACCAGCGGCTCATCCAACAGCATGGCTTTGAAGGGTCGCTCGGTCACGTCCTCCACTTTGGCGATCGGATACCAGTAGCGCGCCAGCTTGCGCCAGTCAGACGGCTCAAAAGTACAGCGTGGCGGCAACCCGGCGTCTTCACTTCCCATGCACTGCCTCCCGTACATCGAGCAGCCCATGCTTCACGATGAAATCGATAATGGCCGAAAGTCCGACACCGGTTTTCAGATTGCTGAACACGAACGGCCGCTCGCCGCGCATGCGTTTCGCATCGGTATCCATCACTTCCAGCGACGCTCCCACATAGGGGGCGAGATCAATCTTGTTGATCACCAGCAGATCCGACTTGGTGATCCCGGGCCCGCCTTTGCGGGGGATCTTATCGCCTGCAGCCACATCGATCACATACACGGTCAGATCCGAGAGTTCCGGACTGAAGGTGGCCGCCAGATTGTCGCCGCCGCTTTCGACGAACACCAGGTCGAGATCCGGAAATCGTCCGCTCAAACGCGCGACCGCCTCGAGATTGATGGAAGCGTCTTCGCGAATCGCGGTATGCGGGCAGCCGCCGGTCTCCACGCCCAAAATCCTCTCCGGCGCCAGCGCTTGGTGGCGCACCAGAAACTTGGCGTCTTCCTCGGTGTAGATGTCGTTGGTCACAACGGCCACCTGGTATCGCTCGCGCAAAGCCAGGCATAGCGATAGCGTGAGGGCTGTCTTGCCGGACCCTACGGGACCCCCGATGCCGACTCGCAAGGGTGACGCAACCTGGCTCATCACGAACGAAACAGCCGCGAGTACTGAGTTTCATGCTGCGAGCATAAGATCGCGAGTCCCGGAGCGAAATTGGAGCGCCGCTCGAGCGGCAGATCGAGGTTCATGGCAGCGATGAGAGCGCCGACCTTGAGCAGCACACGTTGCGCCGCCGACTGCCCGATGGGCACACTCTTCATCGCCACCAGCGCCTGATTTTCAGCCCACGCCCACGCGTAGGCCAGTGCGGAATCGGCCGCCGGAATCTGCCACGCGTGAGCCGTGCCGCTCCACACGCAGGGCAACGTGGGCTCTTGCAAATCGTTGAGAGTATCGAGCAACGGGCCCGGCAAATCGGGCAGTGCCGCCAACAATTTGAGCAACGAATATCCCATCTGAACCGTCGCCGCCCGCAGTTCCGCCGACTCGCGCGTGGCCAGGAACTCAGCGTTCAACTCCTGCACCGCCGCGAAATCTTCGCCCGCCCAGGCGGCAGCGAAAGCGCCCAGCATGGGGATTTCGTAAGTGGCCAGCGAAAACTGCAACACCTCGGTGATCCACCGGCCCACCGTGGCCTCATCGTGCACCGCTGCGGCTTCGATCGCAGACTCCAAGCCATAAGAATGACTGTAGCCGCCGATGGGAAAGGCCTGGCTGGTCATCTGCATGAGCCGCACCCGCCCTAACATGACGGCTCGAAGGAATGAATCTTCGGCTTACTCAAAGGTGCTTCGATGCCGTGCGCATGGTGATGTCCATAGGCCCCGCCTTCCGGCTCGAAAGAAGCCGTAAGGGGCAAAACGGTCAAACCCAGACCCTGCACCATCTCGCCCAGCACATGATCATGAAGAAATCGAACCCGGTCATGCAGCAGTTGGACGGCGACATGACGATTGCCGAGATGATAGGCCGCCTTGGCAATCAGGAGAGGATCCGTGCCAATGCCCTCGAGCAGCAACTCCTCGGCGGCGATGATCTGCACCTCTCGGCCATCTTCGATCCGCACCCGTTCGCCGTCGCGCAGTACGCGTCCGCGCGGCAGCACCAGCGCGCCAATCTCGCCGTTGTCGAGTTTCAGCAGCAAGCGGCTCTTGCAGCGCGCCTCGTAGGGCAAATGTGCGGTCAGAATGGGCACGTCAAAAAAGAAAGTAGCGCCGCGTCATGGGCAGGGTCGCCGCGGGCTCGCAGGTGAGCAGCGCGCCATCGGCGCGGACTACGTAGGTTTCCGGATCCACTTCGATCTGCGGCCGTGCAGAGTTATGGATCATGTCGGACTTTTTCACTTGCCGCGTGTTCTTGACCGGCTCGATACGCTTGCGCAATTGTAAACTGTTGAAGTCGGGATCCTGAAGCGCCGCCTGTGAAACAAAGGTGACGCATTTCTCCAAGGCGCGGCCGAAAGCCCCGAACATGGGTCGATAATGCGATGGCTGCGGCGTTGGAATCGAGGCGTTCGGATCGCCCATGGGCGCCGCGGCAATCATGCCGCCCTTCAAAATCATGCTGGGTTTGATGCCAAAAAATGCCGGCTTCCACAGCACCAGATCCGCAAGCTTGCCTGCCTCCACGGACCCCACGAGATGGGAGATGCCATGGGCAATCGCCGGGTTGATGGTGTACTTGGCGATGTAACGTTTGACCCTTGCGTTGTCGTGCAATGCCGAGTCTTCGGTGAAGGCGCCACGCACCTCGCGCATTTTGTGCGCCGTCTGCCAGGTGCGAATGATGACCTCGCCCACCCGACCCATGGCCTGCGAATCCGACGACATCATGGAGAACGCGCCGATATCGTGCAGGATATCTTCCGCGGCGATGGTCTCGCGCCGGATGCGAGATTCGGCGAAGGCAACATCCTCGGCGATGGACGGATCCAAGTGGTGACACACCATGAGCATGTCCAAGTGTTCGTCCACCGTGTTGACGGTGTAAGGACGCGTCGGATTGGTCGAACTCGGCAGCACGTTATCGTGCGAGGCGATCTTGATGATGTCGGGCGCGTGGCCGCCGCCCGCGCCCTCGGTATGAAAAGTATGGATGGTGCGTCCGCCGATGGCCGCCACGGTCGCTTCGAGAAACCCGGATTCATTCAAGGTGTCGGTGTGAATGCCGATTTGCACATCCATCTCGTCCGCCACGCTCAGGCAGCAGTCGATGGCCGCGGGCGTCGTGCCCCAGTCCTCATGCAGCTTGAGGCCAATCGCGCCGGCGCGAATCTGCTCCCGCGCCGGTTCCGGCACACTGACATTGCCTTTGCCCATGAACCCTAGATTCATGGGAAAGCCTTCCGCCGCCAGCAGCATGCTGTGGATATGCCAGGGGCCAGGCGAGCAGGTGGTTGCACTCGTACCCGTTGCCGGACCCGTGCCACCGCCCAGCATGGTGGTGACGCCCGAGGTCAGCGCTTCCTCGATCTGTTGCGGACAGATGAAATGAATGTGGGCATCGACGCCTCCTGCGGTCAAGATCTTGCCCTCTCCCGCGATGATCTCGGTGGCGGCGCCGATTGGAATCGTTACGCCGGGCTGCACGTCGGGATTGCCCGCCTTGCCGATGCGCCAGATGTGACCCTGCTTCAGGCCCACATCAGCTTTGACAATGCCCCAGTGATCGATGATCAGCGCATTGGTGATGACGGTGTCGGCGACGGTCGCGGCGACTCCCTGACCTTGGCCCATGCCATCGCGTATGACCTTGCCGCCGCCGAATTTCACTTCCTCGCCGTAGATGGTGAAGTCCTTCTCAACTTCGACCACCAGGGCGGTGTCGGCCAACCTCACGCGATCTCCCACGGTCGGTCCGAACATCTCCGCATAGGCTTGACGGGAAATCTTCACCGCCACTTACAGATCTCCCATGATCTTGCCTTGGAAGCCAAACACTTTTCGCGAGCCGGCATATTCGACCAAGCGCACGCTGCGCGACTGACCGGGTTCGAAGCGCACGGCGGTGCCCGCCGGTATATCCAATCTGAAACCACGCGATGCGTCCCGATCGAAATGCAGACTCATATTGCATTCGAAGAAATGATAATGCGAGCCCACCTGGATGGGGCGATCACCGCGATTCTCGACCGTCAAAGATACGGTTTTACGGCCCGCATTGAGTTCGATGTCGCCTTGCGCTGCGATGATTTCACCGGGAATCATGGGTAACTCATTCGATGGGTTGGTGGACGGTGACCAATTTCGTACCGTCGGCAAAGGTCGCTTCTACTTGGATGTCCGGAATCATCTCCGCGATGCCTTCCATCACGTCCTCGCGCCGGAGAATGGTGCGTCCAAAGCTCATGAGTTCGGCCACCGATTGGCCATCGCGGGCGCCCTCCATGATGGCCGCCGTGATCAAGGCCACCGCTTCCGGATAATTCAGCTTCAAACCCCGGGCACGCCGCCGCTCCGCTAGCAGCGAGGCGGTGAAGATCAGCAATTTGTCTTTTTCGCGCGGCGTGAGTTCCATCAGCAGGCCCACACGCGCGGCGGCTGCGCCATTCTGCCCAAGGCCATGGGCCTGATCAGGGTCCACATCGCCGTGAACCACTCGAACACCGCTTCGCTGGAATCGCCCAAGTAGCGCGCAATCAGTATCTCGGGCAGCAGCGTGATGCCCACCCGTGCTTTGAGCGGCGCCGGAACGGCGCGAATCACCGCCAACGATTCCGCATCCATCGCGCAGCGTGCGGCGATGAAAGTACCGCACACGCTATAGCCCGCCAGACCCATGGGCGACACCGCAAATTCGCCGCCGGCGGCCAGCGCCGCGCATTCGGACCACAACAGACGCCCCTCTGCGAGAATCTGCGATCGCATGTGCAGTCGGCCGCGATTCCATGACTCGCCCGAGGCGCGCCGGCCGAAACAGTAAATATCCCAGCCCAAATATTTTGCTCCCGCGCTCAAGTCGATCTTCATTTCCAGCGCCACATCGGCGCCGTCGAAGAGAATATTCTCGCGCGGCAGCCATTCCAGAGATGCATCCGCGGCCAGGGCGAACTGCAAACTTTGGCTGGCGCGATCGGCCTCGGAGCGATACCACTTCGCGGCGCCGGGCGTCGTCAACAAGGCATGGGCCGCCGGCGCCAAGGTTGCGTTCACCTCGAGTCGATCGCCCGCCGCAATGCCACCTGGCGGATGCAGCACCGCAATATGACAGGTGCCTTCGCCCTCGGGATAAAGCGCCTTCTGCACCTGCAGAGGCCCACGATGACGGTTGAGCGTCATCGCGGTGCGCTCGCCGCGGCGCTGGAACGCAAGATCCAGTTCGGCCTGCCAGCCCCTGCGTGCGATCGCATCGCGCTTGAGCACGCTCGCCATCAAAGTCATTTCGGTATGGAGCCGTCGACGCCATCGACGTACCAATTGATGGACTTCAGTTCTTCGTGGGTGAGCGCAGTGCCCGCCGCCACCTTCACAGACCCCGTGTTGTCCTTCAAGGGCCCGGCGAACAGCAGCAACTTGCCGTCGATGATGGCGCTTTTCGTGGCTTCGAACAGTTTGGCCACATCGGGCGGCACCGATTTATTGAGGGGCGTGAGCACCACCATATTTTCTTTCAGGCCATTGGCAACCTGATGGCCACCGGTCCAGTTTCCCGCCATCACCTTGCGGACTTCTTCGATGTAGTAATCGGCCCAGTTTTCCGTGTTCGCGGTGAGCTGTGCATGGGGCCCGTACTTCGACATACCCGAGTCCCAGCCAAAGGCATGTATGCCGCGTTGTTCCGCGACGTGTACCACGGCCGGCGAGTCGGTATTCTGCGCA
>Ga0116227_10002123_pt1 | contig 45264 bp, 36 predicted proteins | sample S1TSphgellanicum_FD_89693 | JGI IMG/M metagenome (GOLD analysis project Ga0116227, IMG submission 89693) | Host-associated microbial communities from peat moss isolated from Minnesota, USA - S1T2_Fb - Sphagnum magellanicum MG | ecosystem: Host-associated > Plants > Peat moss > Unclassified...
AGAAAGCGGGGGAGAGGGGGGGGGAGGGAGGGAGGGGGGGAGGGAGAGGAAGGGAGGGCGGGGGGAAGAGGGAGAGAGGGAGGAGGAAGGGGGGGGGGGGGCGTGCACGTACCTGTTTCCTGTTAAAAGTGATGGCGTAGGAGGAGGTGTTGCGTGGGAGGTGCCATTGGTACTGTTGGGCAGCACTCATGTTATCGAACAACACGGGGATGCCGCCGGCGATGAGGCAGTCGAAGAAGCTCTTGCGAGTGGCGCTGTCGCCTGGAGGTTGCAGGCAGAACACGGCTTCCAGAAATGCGCGAATGGGTGCCTGTGGGTTCCGCGCGCACCCCACCACATTGCACAACACCATAGTGCAGCTCCTCGACGGGTCCTTAGTCCTGTTGATATTTGCCATCCCAGCTGCTGTTGTGGTATTGTTGTCGCGGTCTGACCATGGAGTAGTGGAGTCCGCATTACCTGCTCCACTGCATTGACGCATCAGTTCGCGACGCAGATCAGTTCCTCCAACTTTGTTGTATCGTGGAGAACCGACGAAGACGACCAGCTTGTTCCGTTTGGCGTTGCGGATCGTAGACCGCCAAGCGACCATCTCAACGTCGGAAGCAGGGTGGAATGAAGTTGGGTATGGTATCGCCATCTGCTCTGAGTCCCAAGGATTCCTTTCGATTGAGAGCTTAGTCACGTTCCAAAGCTCTGGGAGACTCAACAAAGCGTTACCCCATGCAGCACCCGGCTTGAACACATTCACGGGTCGCACGTAGTCCCAGACGATTCTGCCGAGCACCATGATGTGCTTCTTGCCGCCGCTCGTCTCCCAATGCCGGTTGCTTTGAAGCCACCCTATTAAGCGCTCACTCAGCTGGTCTCGGACTGCGACACTGTTCTCGAACAGTTTGGGCGTCAAGTCAAGGGCGCTGTAGAACGGAATGTAGCTCATCGCGGCTTGCTCGGGGTCATCAGTTAGACAAGGATACGCTTTCAGCCTCTCGTGGAACAGAAGCTCGAGGCTGAACTGGTTGGTTTTGAACCATGCGGTTCTCGGTAGCAAAACATTCGCAAGTGGATCGCTTTCAGGTACGTCGAATTGTGCGCCGAGTCCTTGATTCGACAGATCGTAGCACATGTTCCGCCACCCTGGTTGCGATCCGCAGCTCTCAATAAGCTTTTGGTTAAACTGTGGCGGAAGCTTGTAGACGTAAATCTGTCGACCAGCACATGCTGCACGGGAGCCGCGATGATCCGGCCCGCGCTCCTCCTCTACAGTACCATTTGTCGACGACGCATTGCCTAAAAACACACGTATAATTCCGCCGGCTCCTTGGCTTTGCAGCGACGATGCGGGCGGCAACGTCGCTGTTAGAACGTCTCGCAGGCTGAGAAGATGCTCGACGTTCACTAAGGTTGTATATAATGCGACAAAGAAACAGATGACAAGGGCAGGGGTAGTACTGCAGTGGAGAACTTGGCTGTTGAAAACCCACACAATACTAGACGACGGGGTTGCCGTCATTGATGCTGAAGCTCAACTTCAAAGTTCTCAACTTCTGAAACCGAAAAGTAGCAACCCAAATCCAGGAGATTATATAAGATGTACATGAGAATCGGTTCTATATGAGCATTGAGCTGCATCCCCTTCTTCTACCCTTCCTTTCAAATCCTTGCAGTAAGTAGTCTGAGAAGTTCGCGGAATCAACAAAAAGACTCATGTGTGATCAGTTGATGTGCAGCTCATGAGGGATTCCAAAGTCTCAAACCCTAATACTTAGCCACATAACTTCTTCTAAGTGCAGCATCATCAGCCGCCTAGTAGCTGCATGAGTGCCATCGCAAAGTCTATTAAGCATCCCAAAATCTCAACCTGTCGCCCACTAGGAATGATAAAGAAGAAGCTGTGCAACATGATCAGAAAGTACTAAGGACCCCCAATCACACAATCTGCACAAAAACTACTGGAAACTCAAAAAATTGGAGCTATTACAAGAAACAAAAGAACAGAAGCTTGACAAAGCTACAGGAAATCTAAAACCCAAAACCCAACTTCAACACCTTCAGCAGGACAGCAGCCTAGGAGCCTCCTCCAAAACTTCGAGCTGTCAAAAAAACCAAATTTATTATGAAAGCTCGAAAAAGCTACACTAGGATATCTTCTAAAACCCAAAACCCAGCTTCAACACCTTCAGCACGACAGCAGCTTTTAATCCTGATCATGATGCAGAGCTATCTGAGGACAGGGAGCTAAATTGAGCAAGCAATCTAGTAGTCACAACCAGCAGTGGCAAAAGTACACTAGAGCTCTAGTTCCAGCTGATAAAAGTTTTTTGGCTCTACTACAAAAGATTACTATACCAGATCAGATGTTCAAACATGAGCTCCAGGAGGATGAAACCCTGCCAATCTTTATAAAAAGAAAGCACCCAAAGGAAGGGAGAAGAAGCAAATTCTTTTGCAAAGCTCCAGGAGATTCAAACAAGCAAAGAACGTCTCTCTCTCTCTCTATCTCAACTAGTGGGATCCTTAACACAACGAGAGTCTGCTGCAAAGTAGCAAAAAACCAGCCACACTTGCAGTACCTAACATCAACGCCTCTGCAACTACTGGTACTAATAATATTCAATTGCAAGCAAAAGTGGCTTCAACGGCACACTAAATGACTTAATCCCAGGACTAAATCAGTCAGTAAGTCAGTCAGTCCTGTACCTAATTAAATCCACACACACTTCATCCAGGAAAACTTTGACTTGTAGTAGGGTTTTTGGCCCTTCCCTACCAAGGCCCTTGAATATTGTGTTCAGATTCATTATAGAGTGTATTGTAGCTTAAGGGATTTTGGCCCATACTAGGTAATAATAATAATAGGTCTATTTTTTCTTTTTTTTTAATTATGAGGATTTTTGGAAGATGATATTTTGGCTTGTGTTGAAACTTGAGATTAGTATTAGAGTTATAATCTCTTGAAAGATTTTGGTTTCTTTTAGAGGATTTTTTTGAAAGATTATATTTTTGCATGGTGAACTATTTGAGTTTTCATAATTCTTTTTTTTTCTTTAAGATACTTTTTAATGTAAATGGCAAGGCCACAGTGTGACACACCCCCTTGTTTTTAATGAATTTTCAAAAAGTTAATGTAGCCTAAGTGGCTATCATCCATTGGAAGATGTAGAAAAAATGGTGATCATCCCTAAGAAGATTTAGCCCAAAAAAAATAAAATAATAACTTTTGATAATTGAACCTTCCAAAATCACTAAAATTAGACCCAAAAAAATGACAACCCTCCCTAAGAAGATTTAGTATAGATAGAGTATAGTGTAAAGATTTGGTATAATCTTAAACCGCCGTGATTTTGTTTGACAAGGAGAGGAGGCACCTTATGTGTAAGGTCTCTAGAAAACTAAGCACCTTACACATAGAAGGTGCAAAATGAGGAACCTTAGAGGTAATGCGCCATCCTTTGATTTGAATGAGGGTAAGGTGTCCTCCATCCACATAACACTTTAAAACATTCTACCACTTCTTTTCAAAGATCTTGAAGATTGAGAGAAGGACGAGATCAACTTAATTCCATAAAATGTAAACTGCGAAAGGGAGCAACTCACTACGATTATTCTATCTTTGAATGTGTCCCACATGTGAGTAATTTCTTGGTTGATGGCCAATCAAAGAGGCCTATGACCCCCAAAAGCACTATTGGGAACAAGCTTGTATCACCATTTCTTGTCAGGCCCTGGACACATTAAATGTCTATTGTGAAAGATAGACACACACACTTATAATGAATAGCTGCACATGTCTCTTGATCATGAACTAAATTTTTCTCTTGAATTGAAAAAAGGGGTTGGGAGCAGGGTTCATTTCTTTTATTTTCTTTTTCCAATTTTGTGCTGTCGAAATTTTGACTAATTTTTTCCCCCAAAAAAAGAGAATTTAGTCGAATCTAGACTAGAAAAAATTCATCTTTTTTTTTTTTGGAAAAATGATAAAATTTGGTGAAAAACATTTACAGTGGAGGATTCACGTGTTGAAGCCATTGGCCACCCACGAACAATGTTGAAAATTGACTGAAAAAGTAAGTCAAATATTAGGGGTAAGAAAGTGTTGAAATAATAAGATGGGTATATTATTTTGGAAACTGATGCAAATTGTCAGAGAATAGGGATACATACCAGTGTTTTCTTTTTCTTTTTCAATTTTGTGATGTAGCCATAGTGTCAATCATCTAGAAGAAAAACGTGCCAAATTTGGCTATAAACTAGATTTTTAAAAAAATTAATAAAAACTGATCCTTCATATTATTGGCTACCCATTGGACCCTATAATAAAAATCTGGTGATTTGGGAAATTTTTGGGGCTAAAAAACTGCCGAATTTGGACCATTTAATCCATTGAAAATCCCTTGTGTCTGCATAACCACCAAATCATCAAGTTTTGCAGCACAACGTAACCTGCCATACTATCCACATCCTCATGCTCAACATGCAACCAACATGATGTATTACATGGATGTCAAACTAGATGACATGTAGGGTGATGCCATCCCGACAACCATGTGAACATATGAGGTCCCTTAGGGTTTAGGAGCTTCCAATCTCCTCCCATGTTCTACAAAATGTTCCACCACTTTGAAGCAGTTTTGTTTGTCTCATTGTGTTGCGGTTTGCACACAAGTTCCTTCTTTGAGGTGGTGAGTTCAAATGCAACAACAGCTTCTCCAACTTCGACTTTGCCTTCAAGGCAACTTTGTTAACATGTTCGACTTCTTTAGCTTCTTGCTGGGAATCCTATGTTGGAAATTGATGATAAATGACATAACACCATAACAATTGGGATAACAAAAACATGAGTCATTGTGATACCATGCTGAGATTGGAAATAGATCCAAACCAGTGGAGTGCAGGTGAAGGGGTTGCCAACAGCTTGTCAGATCACGGGTCTGCCATTGTGTTTTCCCAAAAGAAAAACTAATGCATAAAGTGAAAAAAATGTCCTTAAAACATATTTTCAAAGAAAATAGGAAAGATTGACAACTGCATGCTGTGTGGTGTCTTGGGACCTTGTAGTGACTGTTGAGTGAAAGGATGGAAATCAACTATTTAAGCCTGCTGCTAAAGCTGGATGTAGGGGAAATTTCACATTCATTCACATTCAATTGTTACCTTGTACTTATGTGGAGGTTTAGTATGGTCCCAAACTTTACATCCATTGGACTTTCCAAAAATTTGTTACAATTTGAGTCTATGCTGCTTAACCTTTTACATAATACATCCTTCAGGAGCCCCTTCCACTTTGGAACAGGTTTAACCCAGTAGGGTGAGATGATGTTCTATCAAAAGGTATCATGTTTTACCAGGGCCACAATGAACCAGCACCCACTAGCGCACCATCCACATGGTTGCCTGATATTACTCAGTTGTGGATGAACCTCAACTGGAAGAAATAGGTTTCATATATGTGGATAGATAGGTAAGAAGGTGGTTTATAGTTTATACATAAGTAAGGGCTGTTTTTATTACCTATCTACTAACAACCTGATTATAATGTCACAATGTGGGTTGTTAGTAGGTAGGTAACCAAAAAAAAAAACAATTAAAATAACTAGGATGGTAAGTTGAGGAACTGAACCCGACATCAAACTATTTTTTGATCACTTACCATCCATTTTTTGAAATGGAATTATAGACCAATAAGCAGGTATAGGATCAAAATTATGTATGTTTATTATATAGCTACAAAAATTTATATTCTTGTTTGCATAAATGTTCTTTCATTTGTTAATTTTTTATATGTGTAACTATTATGCCACATCATTCTCTTATCATGTATTTCATATAATCATAAACTTTGCCAAAACTTTTGAAGATTAAAATTTCAATTCCTTTCATAATTTTATTACATAAAACTTTGCATTCATATAACAACTTGTTTTCTTCAAGTGAAGATGTTTGCAAAGGTCACAAACATTCATTTATATATTAACCAAAAAGAAACTAAACAATAAATTTTCACAAGTCTACACATCACATGCCCCCCATTTGATTCAACATGCACATTAATGTGGAAAAGACTTCCCATAAAAATTATCATGTGAAAGTCATGCACATCAATTAAAGCTATGACCAAATCAAAATTATATTATGAAATCCAATCACCAAGTAAATTACCAAACTTAACCCATAGGCAATTACATAAGTAATAATTTAATCAAGTTACAAAATCAGCAAATGAGTCCCACCTAGGGGAAAGTCCTAAAAAGTACTTGAATAAAAAAACACAATAAGTTAGGTTACATGGCCTTTAAGGAGTGTCTTACTCAGGTTTTTTTTTTTTTTTTTTTCCCCTTTCCCTAACTGCTTGCACTTTTTTTGTTGTCAATGTTAAATGTGTTTGAAATTTGAATAAGGTGATGGAAATAAATGAGATTTCACAATGTACTCAATTTGATATTGTCATTTAAGTAAATATAGGAGAAGGTCCCGCTATGTGAGCTTTCAGAATTTGAGATCCCCAAGGCCCACATAGTAAGACCTTCCCCTACATAAAGACCAATATCTTTTTTCTTTTCTTTTTTGAAATGATGAATAAAAAATATTCAACTTTCGAAATTTGAAGGCCCAATACAACCTTAGTGAAAATAAGGAAAGTTAAAGGTAAATTAGGCAAAGTGAAATAGATAATATTCATGTTGGGAAGAGACTTGAAAATGCAAAGGGAAAAAAATGGGTGGGTTTTTAAGGATTTAGTGGGATTTGTAAGGGGAGATCCAACAGTTGGATCTTCAAGCAATTTGAGCCCCCCAAGAAAATTGGTGATGTTAAATTTGTGCCTTCAATGTTGAAGTTAAATTTTAGATTTAGCGGTTGTGAAAAAAACAACCAACCCCAAAAAACACCACCTTAAAAGTTGTAGGATTTGTTGATTTGGCCTTCCTATGACCGTCTAGGTGAATGATTCAACTTCCCATGGGCGGTTGATTTTGACTCCTTCAAGGATGTGTTTTTTGGCTACAATGAACCAGCACCACAAGCGCACTAGTTGGTCATTCTATTCCATGGATGGGGTGGATCTTTCCATCTAGTTCCTAAACATGTGTGAATTAAACTTTTTGGTGCTAGCCTTTTCCCTTGGTTTTTTTTTCCCCAATTTTCATCTTAGCTACAAAATACCTTCCATTTTAACCTCACCTATTAACTAACAACTAACCCCCTTATTTACTCATTCACTCACCCTCCTTACTTACCTACTTACCCACCCATCGTACCTACCTACCTATTCACCCATTTTACCTACCTATCCACTCACCTTCATACCTACCAACTCTTATGCATTGTTGATGCTAGTCAATGAACTTATGATGTACAATGTAGGTATTGCAAAGAATCCCCCAATAGGTTTTTTTTGTCAAATTTAAACCTTTGATGACAATAAATTATTAACTTCAAATGTGGGTATTGTAATCACAAGCGAATTTTGATGTTGGTTTTTTGTCTTTTTTTGAACCATTTAATGCATGATTATTTAATTTAATTAAAAAATTACCTAATTTAATTTAAAATAGGTAATATATTTAGAATTAAGGAAACAACAAACATTTATAACTTTATGTCATTTCAAATATAATAAACTACAATAACCAATGCATGTTTTGTGACTCGAATGTAAGTGTTGCATATTTTGGTAGTTATTACTTGAAGTTAGAATAGTTGAAACTTCAATCCCAAAATGTTGTTAGGTTGTTCATTCAACATGATGACATCAAGGTTGAACTTGGATCGGCAATGGTATCAAGGGCATGGGTATCAAAAGATGTTTCTACTTTGTTTTCTTTTTTGAAATGTTTTTTTTCCTTTATAGTTTCATTGTTATTTTTTCTATAACCAAAAAAGAAAATGTGTATAACATTGAATTTCAACTATTTCAAATTGATTTCACAATACAAAATCATAACATAACAAAATTATTGCACACCATGATTCAACAATATAACAAATGCAATTCTAGAATTATTGAACATAACACCCATAATCGTATAACAAATGGAATCAATATTTACATTCCTTAGCATGAAAACAGTCATCCATGTCCAAACTTTAAATCATTCATCGTCATCTCATTATAATCCTTTGCACTCTTCACTTTGTTATCATTTTAGCTGAGCTCCATGTACTTTTATTATAACATACATTTGTAACCTATTGAACCTAATGCAACAAATATTCAAAGGATTCATGAAGTGGCAATGTTGTTCATCATAACACTTAAGGCACACTCAACACCCACATAACATCCCCAAAGACAATAGACCTTATGGATTTTTACTAATTTTTACTCCCTATCCCACACATGCATTTTAGTTGAACATGGTTATCATCACATTCTAAAACTTTAGAATGAACCCCTTAATTACAAGTTGATTTTGGAATTTATCTTTCCTTTTTTTTTTTCTTTCACCACCATTGATTTTTAAAACCAACTCTCCTCTCCCCCATATCTTCATTTTTTTTTATTACCACCATTCTCCATGCTATTATCTGCCTTACCTCCAAGCCATTACACATGAATTCTTAACATTACCTTAATTCCATTCCTCTCATTATCAATGATCTCCAAAACATCAAGCTCCAACTTGTAAATAACAACACAAACATACATTAGCAATTTGTAAAATCCACACACACACACACACACACACACACACAAGGTCAATACCACCCTCCCCCCCCTCTTTCTTCAACAAAACACCAAGGAAGAAACAAATTAACTCACCATCCCCCCTCCTACAATAGAATTTGAAGGAGGACCAAAGAGTTCAAAGTTCCATTCCCCTTGCCCCTCCTATAACAAAATACCAAGGAAGAGGTGAAGCTCATCATCCTCCCCTCCTATAACAAAATACCAAGGAAGAGGTGAAGCTCATCATCCTTCCTTCCTATAATAGAATTCTAAGGAATAACAAGAGCTCAAAGTTCTATTCCCCTTCCCCTTCCTACAACAAAACATTAAGGAGTAGGAATTGAAAGCTTCATACCCCCCCCTTTGCTTCATTCAAACTAGGTGGGAAGGGGGTCATTAAGTAGTGTCACTAGGTAAGTGGGGTTAATAGGTAGGTAGGAGGGGGGTCAATGGGTTGTTGGGGTAGGTAGAAGGAAGGACAACAAAAGAAGAAATTGAAAACAGAAAACAAAATCAAGTTTTTTCCCTAACCCATTCAAAACCCAATGGCAATAGAATTGGGTTTCATTAAATGAAAACCCAAAATGGGTTTTCTCCAACTAGTGCATTGGCAAGTGTTGGATCACACTAATCATGATTGTCAAGGTGTGTGCCATAAGGGTTGCTTGTGAGATGTTATGTTGTCTAAACATATTGAAACTTTCATGCTTTATCTAGTTGTGAGGAGATGGGAATGGGTCCAATGTTTTAGAATATTCCACCAATGGAAATTGCCATTGATATTGTTAAACATATTTGGGGTAGTGTCCTTTTTCAATTTTATGTAAGTGGGTGCCACCTTTTCTTTGGTCATTGTTGTTCTTTAGGATTTATTCTTGAATGAATTGCCTATTTTTTCCTTAAGTTGGTTGTGAGTTCAATGTTAAGGGCATAATAATTTGTAAATTCACACAAAAATTCTTCAAAAAGATGGAAAATATTAAATTGTAATAATAGATAAATAATCTCTCAGTGAAAAAATGACAATTAATTATCATGAAACTCCAAACTATACTTCAAAGGATGAAACTATTACAAACCTTCATGTTTTAAGAAGTAACCTAAACGAAAATACCCTATTCCCCAAAAATACAAAGCCATGACAACTAAAACATTCAACAATCCACTTTGTTTAATCTTCAAGGGAACATGAAATTTCAATTTCATGAATCCTTCCTCCATATCCAAAAGAAGGAAAACATAGCTTGACATGACTTTTTCCTTTTCAATTTGAAAGACCAATGAAAAATTACTCATTATATGAACTTGAGTTGAACACCTTGCACCCATATATAGATTTGTGAATATTAAGTTTCTTAGATAACAAGTGCTCTTATTCCTTCTCTTTGAAACAAGTTGTAGACATAATCCTTGAATGTAATGAAAACACCATCAAAGGTTTAACCAAATGAAATATGCACATAGTTAGTTGTCAAAAGGTTAAATGGTATAGCCCATTTTGGGACCTTGGGACCTCCAAAAAGGTCATGGTTTCAAACCTAGTGGTGTGCAAGTGAAACTTTTGTTATCCTTCTACCAATAAACTTGACTTGGGGCTGCCAATTGCTTGTCATGTCAAGTTTGTTGTTATGTTTAAAATGAATGAATGGATGAAAAGGTTAAAATGTGTTTGGATTTTTGAAATGATCATAATCACCTTTCCATTGAATAGACCTTCAACTTCTTGTTGGATTAATCAAACCCAAGTACACCTAACAATCTATGCACAACCACATTGCTTGTTGCATATATTACATTATAGTTTTGGACCTTCAAAAAATATTCATTAAACATTTATTAAACAACATGTATCAAATTTTGGAAAACACACAAATGTATCTCAAAATCCACATGAAAAATGCAACATAGAAAAAAAAAAGGTAGTCACCACATGAATCCACATCACACAAACACCCACAAATGACTAATAATCTCTTATAATCATTATCACAAACCTCCTTGTCCAACATTAGCCTTTGCTTCTTTCATTCCTTTGACAACCTTTCTTGCCCATTGATTTATTTCACTTTTCAAATTAATCATCCCATTGGATCAGTTGCCCATTAATTGCAAGTAATGTCCAGTTTTTGAATTATAAAAATATGTTGTGAAAGTTAATAGAAACCATTGAACACTTCTTTCTAAACATTATGTATGCAACAAGTTCATAGACAACATTATGATGTATTAAAGCTTGTTGTTTGGTAGCTTGATAAACAATGCAAGTTTTGTAAAAACTTTGGAAAAATGGGATGTTAAATAAGTTTAAGACACAACAAATGACATTGAATTTACATACATACAATTTATTCTTCAAAATATTTCAAAATATTAAACTGATTAATCTACCAAAATAAAAAAAACCTTGTTCATCCTAAACATCCTCCATTGAATAAAAGGTCAAGAGGAAAGGCAAGAAAAGGTTAAAGAACAAAAAGAACAAAGCTTTTCCTTGATATGAATCATTTCATGCTCAAGTTCAAAAAGTTGCCCCTCTATAACATGCCAAGTTTACCAAAATGTAAACACTCCCACCAATCCCCCACAAAATACAACCTTATAGTTATCACAATACTTTTTCTTGAAATAACTATAAAAGGGAAAATGAGAGGCACAACCTCCCTCCCCTTCTTGCTAGACTTACATGTAGAAAGAAGTTCATACCTTTGTTAAGCTTGTCAAGCTTGCTTATTTAGCTAGTCACACAATTCTTTTCTATTCACATTGTGCCACCCAATGCCTATGTCAACCTAAAGCTCATCCCCATGCACACAAATTTATGCATTTACCATTTTTCAAAAGTAAACATAAATTACAACAAAATATGCAATTGTATTCTAATATTTAGTAAAAGAAAAAAACACAACCTTTCTTGTCAAAGTTTCCAACCAAACCAGAATTTTAGAGTTAAGTATTAATCAAAACATAATACACAATTTATTTAAACTCATTTAAAAAAATACTTACAATAGAAGAGACTAAATAAATTTAATGAATTCAATACAACACAAAATTTAGTGTTGTCATAGGACAAGAAAAAAAATAATTCAACTATTTCAAATGAATTTAACATTGTGATTGGTTTATTTTAATTATATTTATAACTAAAGGCATTTGCACACCAAAAAAGAAAAGGTTGCATATTGCTTATGGATATATTTTCAATGGAAGGAATGCAAGTTCAAATCTAATGAAGAACAGTTAATAATACCATTTTTTCATCATCTCCATCAATCAACTTCCTTAAATTTGAGCTTTATAATTGATGTTGATGATTGTGTAAGGATGAAATGGGGTTTTCAAGGGATTTCTACATTTTTCTCTTGTTAGTATGGGAAGAATGTGATGATGATGATACTGTAAAACTGAATAGATTTTTCAAGGGGTTTTTAAACATTTCTCTCTTGTGAGTAGGAGATGAATGTGATGATGATATTGTAAAAATGAAGAGGTTTGCAAGGGATTTGTCAACTATTATTATCTCTTGTAAAGTGTGACAGGGATGTAATGGTGATAGTGTAAGAATGAATGGGTTTTCAAGGGATTCAAGCGTTTTCAAGGGTTTTCTAGGATTTCTCTCTTGTGAGTGTGAGAAGGACGTGATGACGACGAAGATGATGATGAAAGAATGACTAGGTTTGCAAGGGATTTTATTTTTTTGGTGGGTGTGAACAGGAAGGATCTTTACTGGACGAAACACTTTCCATTTGAGCTACACGAAGCACTAGGCTCTTGATACAAGGAGAGCTTGGAGGCTCTTGATACAAGGAGGAGCTACTACTTAGGAAGGGAAGCTGCTGAAAGTTCAAGGCTCTTGGGTACTTACAACTAGGAAGAAGAAGCGCAAAAAACAAAAAACAAGGGTTTTGAAGTAAGTCATCCATTGGGTTGTTTGGGTTGTAGTCACGGGGAAGGAATCGGGAGAGATCATGACGAGCTTCCGGGAATTCAGAGGAACGGAGGCATGGGGAGTAGAGGCCTGGAAGGCCATGTGTCGAGTGCGAGAGAAGTCGCCCTTGATCCAATGCATAACCAACTTCGTCAGCATGGATATCATGGCCAACACGCTCTTAGCTGCCGGAGCTTCACCCGCCATGGTGCATGCGGTTGAAGAAATCACGGAGTTCACGGCTCTTTCCAACGCGCTGTGTATCAACATCGGCACACTTTCACCGGACTGGATCTTCTCCATGAAGGTGATGATGAATGCTGAAAACCCATAAAAGAACTCCACACATGTGCTCGCCATAGGTCTTTTCGGAAACCTATCTGACGTCCATGGCTGTGTTTGTGTCCCCTGTGATCTTCTGACTCCATGAAGCTAATGTAATAGCTCCATGTGTTTCTCAGCTCTGGGTTAAGAGATCACACCAAGCATGTGAAACCCTAGAAGGTCCCAACATTGTTGTTAGAAGTGTCTCACTCTATTGGGCTTCTTTTTTTCCTTATTCTCTCATTACTTGTCATGCAATCATGGCCTGGCACATCATTGCAGATAGTTTCTCATGTGTTGGGGGATGTTTTGTTTTGCAAAGGTTTGCATTATGCACCCCCCATTTAGCTACATTTGAATTAGAATGTATTTCTCTTGGAGCCAATCTGATGGGTGGGTGTGTTTTTTTTCCTGGACTTATATGCTTCATGCAGGTTGCAGTAGCACGAGCAAATGAGCTACAGAAACCCTGGATTCTGGACCCTGTGGGAGTTGGAGCAACAACATTCCGAACAGAGAAGTGTATTGAGCTGATCCATTCAAAGCCCACAGTTATTCGAGGAAACGCATCTGAGATCATGGCAGTTGTGGGGGCCTCTACGGGCTCAACAAAGGTAAATCTCTGATCTCTTATATCTTTGTTCTCTGCAGCTTTCAGAGTTCTAATCTGTGTTGTACCCATGTGCTCTAGTTATTGTTTGCTGTTGCAACCATTAGCACTATGCAGCAAGGAAAATAGTGAAGTGTGGATGGACACACTTCACGGGTAGCAAAAATGACTGTTGAATTTCTTATCCACTGTCAGTGCTCCATCCTATCCCAGATGATATGTGATGTTTTGTACACATGCAGTCTGTAAACCTTTGGATGGGAATTGTGCAAGTCTTTGCCAAACTAGCATTGCTGGGTGTGATGTTTAGTCACATGCATAGCCTATGGTGTATTGGGAATTCTGAAGCATGGCCAAATCATGAGTTCTTAACTACTTAATGATTTTCTCATTCAGTTTATTCAACATTTGTTCTCTACCTGCAGGGGGTTGATAGCACACAAGCCTCAACAGATGCCCTTGAAGCAGCAAAGGAGCTTGCAAGAATAGCACAATGTATCGTTGCAGTTTCAGGGGCAGTGGATCTGGTGACTGATGGTAAGCGTGTGCTAGGTGTCAGCAATGGTGTTGCTCTTATGCAGCGAATCACTGCCACTGGATGTGCTGTCACAGCTCTGATAGCTGCATTTGTGGCTGTACATCCTGGACGGCCCTTAGAAGCTGCTGCCTTTGCATTGGCCTTGTTTGGGCTTGCAGGAGAGATAGGAAATGAAAAGGCTAATGGGCCTGCTTCTCTGCGCGTCAATTTATTGGATGCTCTGCATTCATTGGATGAGACATCTGTCACGTCACGGATACGTATTGCTCAAATATGAATGGAGGAGTGTTTGAGTTGCCACCTTCTTGATCCACTTTGAGAACTGTGGTTGTCATAGATGAGTGCTGTGATATGACCCTAGTTTGTAGTTTGTTGGACCCCAGCAGGATGGCTTGAGGTGTTGCGTTTGGTCCAATGTATGTTACTGCTTTGAACAAACCCAGAGTGAGATTTTGCCAACTCTTCTACCCCTTCCTTTGTAGTGTACAGATTGATGCAGAACAGTTTCATTGCAGAACCTTTCCATGGTCCCAACCCAACTATATGCAACAGTCAATGCACAAGCTCTGCAATTTCACCTTTAAGCAAGCATCACAACTCCTGAACTGCAAATATGTCCAAAAGCCATTCAGTAAGTAAGTTCAGATCTCAGTATGCTTCAAATGGACCATTGGTCCTATGTTCAATAGGTCTTGGTCCACAGCCCGAAATGGTCTGAATGTGTGTTGAGAAGTGACAGATTCATCCGGGATTCAACACCAATTCTATTGTACTGTACTTTGGAGTGAGAGAAGAGAAATATCACACAGAGTTACTATCATTAATCACTGAACAAATGCAAATTCAGGGATTTATCATCCATAGCAATGGGCAGGTGAAGGAGCTTCTATGAAGGGGAGCGAATGGAGAAGACAACAGATGGACAACAACTAGAGTGCAGCTGCTGCATGCCATTGTCCGTCAAGTACTATTTGACTGCTGCATCTCAAACCTTGAGTTGCACCCCTCAATTTTGCTAGTGGCTGAAAAAATGGGTGTCAGCTAGTACACCAACCCAGTATTTTTTCTTGTACAAAGAATTTGTTACACATCAAATACAGTACTAGTTGTAAACATTCAGAAACTTTCAGAGACACATGACACCTAGTCAAAATGCTAAATCAGGCCAGCACCAAACATCATCTGCAGCTGTCATCAACCACAATTTCCTACTCTCAAATGACAACTCATGGAGCTTGGGACTCCTCTCTTAAAGAACATTTGTTCAGCAATGCAATAAACAAGACGTGAAGGCATAAGACATCCAAAAGCTATATTGCCGAAAAACACTAAGAGATCAATCCTAATTATGTACACACATCATCTTAATAATCCACAAAGTCCTTGACTGAGAAGGCTGGTCTTACAAAATAAACTTCACACAGGCTGCAAGTTTCATGTTGTTTCATGCCATCACATGAATGTGTAATGTTTCTCCCAAAGCCAAATATAGACACATTTTCCATTGGTTGATATTTCTGTGCTCCGTCTGAAGATACCAAAAACAACCACCTTCTATCAGATCCACAAATTTATATACAGACCCTGGGTAAATCATTTCCTGGCACCCACTCTTATACAACCATCATGAGATCCAGAGAAAGATCCTGATTAAAACATGAAACATTCTTTCTAATATCGTGGTCGCCCCTCAAACAGCAGATTCTGAAACTTTTGCAGAAGAAAAGGAAGGATGCAACACTTGCTTTTAGGGGCTGGTGGCATATGCTAGCCTAATCAACTGCCAGTCAAGATGGACAGTCAGAGAGACAAGAAGGCTGTCTATAACATAACACCTTCATAAGTACTCTGAGAATTTTTCAATACTAATGCCTAGAGTCAACCTGAAAAGAATTGAGAGACAACTCAATAATAACATTATGGATATTCCAGATCTGACAACATAACAGCAACCCATAAGCAAGCATGCAAAAGACAAATCCCAACCCTAGAGAAAACATAACTAAGGAGCGATTTGAACAACAGCAGCAGTCATAAGCATGTTCAGGGACCTTCAACAGCAACATATATGGTATTGAACATATATATGGTCTGTGGGAGGAGGAGAAAGTTCCTTGCATTAAAAAAAAATTTGAAGGATGTACACACAGCAAATGCAACATGACTCCTTGCAGATATGGTTGAGCACATTCAAGTGTTATTCATTAGGAAAAGGGATTCTCTTGTTTCCAACCACAATCCAAGGAAATCAGGTTACAGACCAGATGAGTCACAGCACAGTTAGCTGAGAAGACTACAGGTACCTCTTCATGTAGCCAATGAGATTTAAGGCCCAGCTCCTGCAGGAGAAATCTTGCAATCTCATAGCCTGTAGAGAAGGCTCCTCAGTAGATGTTGCATTGCTGCAAATATGGGTTATCATGTTTGACAAACTTGGACCAGTAGGGCTTGAATTTGGTCATGGCAATCTCTAGCCATGGTTTCAAGTTGCCATTGTAGTGAATGACTGCAGCAGTTTTAATCTCAGAATCCTCAACTGCAGGGTTGTATCCCAGTCCTAAAACATGCCATGATTTCTCAAGTGGATGTGTCAGGTTATAGAAGGTGATGAGCCCTGGTGGCAGTGTTCCAAGCTTCCATAACTCTCGGTCTTCATTCAAGCTTTGCCATCTATGGTAAATGCCTGTGATGTCTCTTTTCTTCCACTCCTTCAGGTCAAAAACGTTCATTCCATAAGCCCACCCACAAGCGTCTGGACTGAAATGGCTTGAAATAAGTGGGTTGGAGAAGTTCAAGTACTTATCAAACCGATGGAAACTGGCACCACATGTTTCAACAGCCCCATTGACATTGCCCTTTAGATCAACATTCCACAGAGGAGTGAGATCCTTCTGAACCACAATGTCATCATCAAGGAACAAGATTTTGTCCAACTTGGGAAAAACCTCTGGAAGATAGAACCGCAGATGATTTAGCATTGAGAGATATTTTGGATTCCGATACTTCAAATTGGACATTCCTGTTGACAGGGTTGAAGAATGATCTGATTTGAAGTAGAAGTCTCTCATGGCAGCAGATTCTAACTGCCGAAGTACAGGAGAATAGGATGCATTCAGCCACTGGAAGTCATCCACATTCTGAACTTGAATAGTCGCAACACCAGGCAGGTTAGTCAGAAACCACATCTTCATGGCTCCAAAATTTAGCTTGTCTGTAACCACATGAAAGACATGTTTTTCTGGTTCCTTTGCATTCATGATGGTGGATGTCACAACTACTGATGTTGCAAGAATGTTATCAGAGAATAAGGCATAGTGATACAGATTTGGATCTTCGAGCCTCTCCTGATGAGCAAACTCATGCTGCTCAAATGGAAGACTATGAAAATCTACTGTTAGGCTCATGGATAAACAATGCAGGCCTTTTGGTACAGTTTTAGCTGCCACCTGAGACATGTATGTGCTCTGTGTCTTAAGCATGTGCACATTGTCCTCTGCAACATGAAGCATTGCTCTTAGCTTGTTGACCATCATGCGTGCCTCATAGTGCTGCTCCCGTACTTGGGCCAGGAGCTGACCCATTAGCTTCATTTTCTCGTCTGCACCTTTTGGCAGTTCAATATCAGCATTTGCATCTCCGATGGTGCAAGCATGTTCTTTGATACGGAACTTCAAGTCTTGGACAATCTCAAACTGGCTCTTTGCCTGAGCAATATTGGCATAAACACGGGCCATAATAAGCTGGTCTCTCATCAGCCGCACCAATGCATCTGGATTCTCCCACACACTTTCTGGCCGCCAAATGCTATACCTTCTGGTGATACTCGTATCAACCTCCTTGGATTTCCGAATTGCTTCAGCTTCCAGCTTCTTGGATTCCTCTTCATCTTGTTGCATCAACTCTGACAGCCTTTTATAATGCCTCTCTAGCCGCAGTTTCTTCCTTGATAATTTTGCAAGTTCATCCTCTTTGCTTTGAATATGTTGCCGAATGGATTCTCCATCTGAGTTTGCTACCACAGATCCACCTCCTGCTGCTACTTGTTGTTTGCCATCCTTGCTAATCTTATCTACTCCAAATTGTGCTCCAACTTCAGCCACTGACGTTCTCACTTTGTTGTTATTCTCCCTTTCTTCACTGTCACCAGACTGCTCGGTTTCTGAATCCTCAGTCTCCAGATTGTCTCTACTTCTGCTATCTTCAGCAGAGACTCCATGGCCAACAGCACCTTTGCGGTTCAGATAGGACTTGGAGTTTCTCCAGCTGCTGCTAGTAAATCCTTCTTCTCGCACCCATGATGAAGACAAATCCTTGCGTTCAACACTGGTGAGACCAGCACCAAGGGTTCCAGACTCTTCTGACCTCAAGGAGATGAGCTCAAGCACCTCCGTAGGGAAGAAAGCTTCAATGGCCTCCAACGCCCGACGCCTTGCAAGCTCCTCTGTTCGTGTTGGATCAACCGATTCCTCAGAGAAGAAGCTTTGACCCGTGAGAAGCAAGTTAGCGCTTGTCCGTAGCGCTAAGATCATAAGAGGTGCAATCACAGAAACGGAGAGTAAGCAGATGATCGATCCCCGATGACTGCAACTTCTGTTGTTGTTCCTCAATGAGACACCAGCACCTGACAATCTTCTGGATGCCATGGATAGCGCAGAACGCTACTTGTGTAAAGACTACAACAGCAACAGTTGAGCTTCCCTCATTAGGCTTTGGGAAGAACTACTGCCTCCTCAACGAGCCGTCTCCCGAATCCTTGACCACAGAAGCAATCCGCATTCAAAAAAAGAACACCAGCCGTTTCTCAAAACCAGAACTGAAATCGCCAGGGTTATTCTTCTAACTGCTGCTTCCAATTCACGGTGACAGACACTACACGCACGCAGAGCAAGAAGGCATCCCCCATATTGAGCGAGAGAAGTGGCAGCAGCCGCGCAAAATCCCGAAGGAGAGAGAGACGTACCAGAACCGAATGTCAGCAGTCAAGGAACTGGCCTCTCTTCTTACTAACAAGCATCCGGAATGTCCTTGGTTCATCTCCGTGACGAGGAGTTCCAAAACCCTTGAGCAGCAGCACGCCGTGCATACGGAGAAAACAATGCAGACCAGAAGAGCATGGAACAAGTTTCTTCCGGACTTTGCATTTTGTTTTTTAAGGAATTCCAAATTTTTTTTTACAAAAGCATTGAGTACTCGACTCGTAATGCTAGTCAGAAAATTACAGACACAACTGAAAGAAGACGAGGAGAAACCAGGAATCGCAGCGGCAACAGAGGAGAGAGAGGAGACAGGGAGGGAGAGAGAAGAGAGGAGGAGGAGGAGGAGGAGGCGCGGGAGGAGGAAAACACAGCGCGAGAAGAACGAAGCGGAAAAACGCAGCACAATGCGCCTGGGCCGCCGCGACAATGCTGGCCGGACAATCTTGAGATCTCACATTAAGACCTCACTAGAACAGGATCTCGATTTTCCTTCTGGGATCCTCGTTTCGTAACATCACCCTTACAGCACTCACCGACACCTCAGCTAGACCAGGATCTCGATTTCTCGGGGTCGTTTCGGGGCCCCAACTATATTAAGATCTCAATTTTAAGGACCTCTCTTCGGGACCTCAAATATGTGGATTTCGCATTATGGGGCCTTGTTTCGGGACCTCAAATATATGAGGATTTCCCATTACGGGGCCTTGTTTCGGGACCTTAAATATATGAGGATTTCCCATTTACGGGGCCTTGTTTCGGGACCTCAAATATATGAGGATTTCCCATTACGGGGCCTTGTTTCGGGACCTCAAATATATGAGGATTTCCCATTACGGGGCCTTGTTTCGGGACCTCAAATACTAGCAGGATTTCGCATTACGGGGCCTTGTTTCGGGACCTCAACTACTAGCAGGATCTCAATTTTGGGGAGATACTCGTCTCGGGACCTCAACTATATCAGGATCTCGATTTTTCGGGACATAATAGTTTCCTGGGTGAGAAAAGTAACTTGGGGCGAATGAAACAAATTTTTAATTTATTTTTAGGAAAAATGAAACACATGTGAAATTGGCATAAATGGTACCATTTATCAATTTCATCATCATTCAATAAACCATCAAGAAATAATTTGAAAATAAAAAATGTAGTTGTCATATAATATTTCAAAAAAATAATAATGACTCATATATGTGTTATTGTTTCATTTGAAATCCACAATAAATAATCATTTAATTATTATTCAAAAAACATTTCTTGAGCATTGAATGGTGAAGAGGTGGTTGGCAATCATCCACAAGAGGACTTTAGCCAAATTTGGCTACAGGTCAGAGAGGAAAGTACACCAAAAGTTTAGGAATCATGCATGCTAGGTATGTTTTGTTGAAATGCCCAGCTTCTCAAACCTTAACCCTATTCATAACTCTTTGGACATGCGATAACGGTTTCTTATTATGCCCATGATAATTTCTCATTCCTCTCACAAGTGAAACTTGAAATCTGAATTCTAAACAAGTGGGAAAAAACCGCCCCCAGAAGCAGAAGACTCAAGAACCTGAAAATGAAATCTGCATAACAGAATCTATGGCATTCAATTTGTGAATCCTTTTGATCTATCCAATCGACCATCCACCCAAACTTGGGTGAAACTGTTTCTTTTGGGGTTCACAACAGCAAAGAACGAATTACTTCAATCAAAAACTGCAATGGTTCAAGGATCCTACCGTATAACCAAATATTCAATGACGAATTCCATTGCAACCATACACCTTCAAGGTCTGACAGGCCACACAACAGAGATCCAAATAGGAAACCTTCAATTGGAGGCTGACTTGTAGATTACAGTGGAAATCTGTTGAAGTTTCAGGAGCTATACAAGAATCTCCATTGAGCCCTAGAACAGCCTAAGGAAGCAGTGGCTTTGGTAGTAGGCTCAACTACCTCACTACCAAAATAGCTTCATATTCATAAAGCAGGGGCACAATAAAAAGATCCAAACCAAACAAATCCAGTAATGCAAAATAATGAGAGCAATGCACACTGTTACTAGTCTTCTGCAAAATAATGCTACTGCCAACTGAGCATCTAATAACAATGTGTGCTGCCTCCTAAAGAGGATTTTGACATGTGCATGTGTCACATGTACATGCAGAATCAGTGTACATGTTCCATGGTCATAATGTTCAGGTGTCTATCCACAAGTTGAAAGGGGGATAAAACAGTAGCCAAATTCTAATGTGAATCTAAAGCAAGGTTACGAATCATGAGAGACCAGCATATGATCAAGTATAAACTACAAACCAACCTGTTCTGGTCCAATTTTTATCAGTCATGAGCAATGCCGACCACTTCAGGTCGGAATAATGAGTCATTACAATCCCCAGCTGCAGTGTTCAATCAGATGCATCTAGACATATGGTGCCATTTGCAGGATCCAAGTATTGATGGATGTGGGTACACAGTACAGATTGTCAGTTTGTGGTCTCCTCAAGCAGTTTTCTTTCTTGATTTAGAATGCTGTTGAATGTGGATCTGCATTTTCACATAGGATCATGCCAAAATACCTGCAAAAGATTCATTTAGCCTCCCTCTCACCATTGTTACAGGACACATGCAACCAGGGGGGCATGCAAAACAGAAGGTCATAGCAAGTGAAGGCAGACTTTCAAAATTTACAGCAGCAAACTGGAAGCACATGACCACACCTTTTCATGGACTACACAACAAATCCAAAACTTGACTTTTTCCGGTTTCCTCCCTCCCCATACTGCTCATTCCACCGTCGCAGCTCATTCATGCTGGATGCATCAAATGCCACAGAAGCCCCCACCTGCATTTATTTCAACCATTGCTGTCAAACCTGTAGGTCCATAGACACACTAAAACCACCCAAAGCATTCATCTTGTGTAAAGCTTCAAGTTCAAGTTAATGTATTGTGCAGTGGTCTGACACTAAAACAGCAGAATCCAGTTTGGAATGCTCCAGGAGGAAAAAGGAGTAACCATTGACCAACTCATGACCTCCCCACCAACCACAAGATGCAGCTAAGCAGATGAGAGGCCATTGTAGATCAATCATCATATAACCAAACAAGCCTTCTCACAAGATCAGAAGTCATTTTGATCAGAATCAGCAGCAGAATGACTGATCACCAAAACCCTCTATTGGACATGATGATATGGTGAGACATGAACATACAACAGGACAGAACATGCTCAAAGACATACATTGCAGAATACATAGGTTATAATATGTAAGAAGAGGTGACACCTTCCTCAGAAAATGGCAAGTTGATCTTGATACAGCAGAACCCAAATACAAATTTCCATTCACAGTCAGATGATCTAATGAAGAACAGACCATAGACTATTTCTTGTTTAGTTCATCCACTTATATCAAACAGATATACTAACAAACTCAATGTCCAGTAGTTACACACCTGTGTCATTGCTTGCTTGAAGTCATCCAATCTCAAAGACCGAATCAATGATGCAGAAAAACCCCGATTTAAATGGTTGGATTTTCCACTTGCAGAACCATCCAGTTTAGCCTGGCAGAAAATTAAAAAGAGTGAGCATAGTAACAAACACTGGTCCATCCTTCCTTGAGACCATCTACAGGAAGATCTTGAGCTCAAGATATACCACAAGATCGATGAAGTTTGGTGGATAGGAAGAAACAGTTAGATAGTGTGAAAAGAATGCCAGTAAAAAGTTTTTTGGATGACCTGTTGCTGTTCAGATTCCAGGAGCTCACGAATGGGTCGATACGCTGCAGCAATTGAAAGATTCTGGCATACACCAAAATCAGACAATCAAATCACCTCATGAGACTCCAAGAGAAAATCAAATAAGCTGACCTGCATCTTATGAAGATGTCCTGCTGACTTTCAGATTTCCTTCTTATGGAAAGTGAACAACTGACTGCTCTTATTCACATGTGCTGCTGCTAATGCATGACAGACTATCACAGAGTATCAGATCATCTGCAAAGTTCATGTACCTCAAAGACCAGGATAAGGCTTTCTAGTGCAATGGGAATCAGACACTGCACACATGGTATGGCAACTGCAACTGGATGATAATCACAATCCATTTTGCAAGAGTTGAACAGAGAACTACCTTAAGATCACTCCCAGAGTAACCCTCAGTAATTCTGGCAAGCTCTGTGAAGTCAAAGCCCTCCACCAGTTCTTCTTCAGACAAAATAACTCGCAGAATCTTCACACGATTCTCTGCATTTGGTAAGTCCACCAGTATCCTGATCAATCACAACAGATCCCAAATCACAGACACAGCTTTCAGACTCTGTTAATATTCAAGAGCTTCCCAAGTCAACAGAAGTAAAGAACCTGACAATCTCATACATTCACAATACAAAGCTATGTGAGAGACTGTAGCATTGCAGCACATTGTGTAACATGACAGCAGATGTTAAATTTCGCTGGTGTTTAGTACAAATTCCCCCACTTCCCCTGGTGTCAAGAAAAAAGGGGGGTTCCAACTTATAACACCTCCTGGGAAGTCTCCGAATAACAGCATCATCAAGGTCAAAGGGCCGGTTTGTGGCTGCAAGAACTAGGACCCGTTCATTGTCCTTTGAGCAGATTCCATCCCAGGCTGCCATAAACTCATTCCGTGTCTTGCGGGTTGCTTCATGCTCAGAACTACCACCACGAGCACCCAGAAGGCTGTCCACCTGTCACACAAAATCCTGAAAGTTCTAGTAACAGCACTCAACAAGTACCAATGATTCATAAGAGATATCCTCAACTTCTACTGACCAAACAAGGTAAAACCATTAAGTGTTTGAATATTCAACAAGTTCACCAATATAAAGCCTACCTATTTCCACAAAGAGACACAAATGGCAAGAGATCCAGATCCATGTGACCTAACATTTCCTCTTTGAAACCCACCAGAATTTTTCCAGACAACCAAAACTAAGAACATGGCCATGAACAGATTTTTTCCAGTTGGTCCTTAGCCCCAATGGCCCATAAGACTTTTACAAAGAACACCATGATTTATCATCACAACAGACTGTCAAAAGATTGCATGAACTACCTTTCCTGCTGTTTTGTTTCTAGATGGATAGAAACCTTACCTCATCAACAAAGATGACTGATGGAGACAGCTTCCTTGCTAAGGAAAAGAGAGCTTTTGTGAGTTTCTCAGCATCTCCAAACCACTGCAACATCCATTAGCAAGTAAGAACACCTTTGCAAGCATCAAGAATGCAAGAACACCTTTCACAAGAATCAAGAGTTCAACCACTACTGGCCATTCGCCTCATCATCTCCACAAAAAGACTTGATTCCATCAATCAGGATACTACTGGCCACAAAGAAATCCTGAGAACGCTCCAAACAGAAAAGCACCGGGTCCTGCTACTCTATTGTAGTACCAAACTCAACCGAGAGACACACCTTAGAAGTAATCGTAGATCCAGTGATGTTTATAAAGTTGGCACCAGCTTCTGTGGCAACTGCTTTTGCAAGGAGAGTCTTGCCTGTGCCAGGTGGTCCAAACAGTAATACTCCTTTACATGGCTGCCCAACCAGATACCCATATCCCTTCCACTGTGAGCTCCCAAAATGAGAAACCCAACAACATCCAAGCGGTTAACTTCCATGGAAATGAGAATATAAAGTAGGAGCAGAGCAGCACCCTAAATCAGTTTCTGATGATTCCCTCTTTTCTGTGAAAGAGAGAGATGCAATAAATGTATCCCAAATGTCCTGATCTTACCCTTGTCAGATTTCCCCTAGAGAAAAGCTCAGGCCGTTGCAAAGGAAGTGTGACAAGCTCCTGAAGTGTGGTCTTTACATTCTCCAATGCACCAATGTGGTCAAATTTTACACCAACCTCACTTGGTGGGATGACTGCAGTTATCAAAGCCTTCTCGTATTCATCTTCTGCAACCGTCTGCAAACCACTTCATCAAAACCAATATGTTTTAGATTTCGCAAATAGAGTATGTAACAATCATATGTAAAAATCCTTGTTTCTTCCTTCTTTTCACTACAGATATACTGTTGATAGACTGGCTGCAGACAGTATAAGTTGTAAACCATTTGAAAGACACCAATTAACTTAACAAGCTTAGAACCTTATAGTCCTTCACCACATGTGATGATTTCTTTGCATCTTGCTCCCGCAACCTTGTCACTGCCTTTTCCATACTGTACAGGTAATCACCACCACAACCCTAAATCAGATGATGAAGCACTCTAGACCAGTGCATCTACTGAGTCCCTGCAAACTGAAACTCCAAGAAACACTTATCTACCATCTCCCATGTGCCAAAAGCATCTCATAAGCAAAGTTTATACCCTGACAAATGGAACTGCAAACTCAACCTGTTTTGAGGAATGATAAGCTTGCCCTTATTTGTGGGTGGATCAGATAGGCACAGCCCCAAATGATGATTCCGTGCCCACCCAACAACTCTTTCAGCTTCTGTTGGTAAAGCACAGACAAAACTATGATTCAGTTCAGAATGCTATTTGCTTTGATGCAATGGAAAATCCAATCAAGCATGCATTATCACTAGTGAAACAACAATATACACTGGAAACAAAAGATCATGCAAGTCAAATGTCGATCAAAAAAATCTTGAAAATCAAGTGAAAATTTATGATTCATGAACAGAATCGTACTCATGTCTGTGAGATTTAGTCCCAGCAAGTCCACCTTTGACAGCTCTGGACACTCCATATTATGGAGTTCAAGGACCTAAAACATTACAGTAAAATTCATTAGTGCAGCCTTTCTGACATGGAAGTACAAATCATGCCAGTAGATCATGCCAGTATCAGACAGTATTCACTCTAGCCAGCACCATTGGGAGATTGAAATGTCTCCAAGTCAGGACTTTGATGGGGCATCTAATGTACTTATATTCTATGGACCTGTGAAGGATGCTTTCATGAGGAACAAAAAAACAGAAGTCATTCAAGGTTCAAAAAGATGAGAGAACCTTGAGCAGCTGCTTCAGATTCTTTCGTGCATGACTTATCTCCTTGTCATACTGCAATTGCTTCTTCCAATCCCGCATCTGCTGCTCTTCCTGTTCCAAAGCAAACATGATGAAATCAGTGTCAAGAGCTAACACCATGGACAAGGTCTGGTAGTTTCAATGCAGGCACAAGGGACTACTGAGTCCAGGGATAGATTAGGCCAGATAAAGGATGACACTTCTTAACAACAATTGCAAGCCATCAATGTGAAATAGTGCATCACTGCATTGCAAAACAGATGCTCAAGGATGCAACAAACCCTCAACCCTTCAACAATCACAAAACTGACCTTGGGAGTGTAGATTTTGATAGTGTTCACAAAAAGCTCATAAACATCATCTGTGCCCAGCATCTCATGGACTGTCCACGCTGCTGGTGTTTTCAGATTCTGCAATCACATCGCCTACAACTCAGTCAACTCCAAGGGAGTCAAAGAGAATGCAAACACGCAACCCATCTCCTTCAATATGCTGTTTAAGAAAATCAAGTTCTTTTGACATCTGCACAAAAAGTAGAGTTTGTTACCAGACGAGTGCGAATACTCTCCAAATGTGACTTCTGTCAAGACACCCAAACCAGCAGTCAAGTCAGGCAAGAAGCTAGAAGTTCACTTATAGAAAATTTTCATTTCAACCAGCATCTAGAGTCAACATCCATCCACCAATGTGAAAGTGACAGTCCATTTGATAATTTGCTTGTGTCTGCAGTCAGAATTGCCATCTAAGAAAATGCACTGCACAAGGTGTGATGAACTCCTAGTTGAGGGTTTCTTTTATGAGGATTTCATGAGACCTTGTTGAAGGTACTTAGGTCTTTATAATTACAAAGAGTTTCTCAATACCTACAACTCTAGTCTATGAGGAAAGAATTGATAGAAAAGGACATGTAGAAGATACCAGCTTTTGCTTATCATCATACTCTGTCTCCTCTTCATTTGTGCGGCTGGCAATGAGAACAATGGGACCCTCCAGCTGGTCAAACTTTGCCTCCACTTGCTCCAGAAACTCCTGTCTTCGTGCTGATGGTACAGCCCTCTCAAACCACTGCTTGGGGTCAGGAAAGTACACCACCAGGGGCCTTGTAGGTGATGTCATCTGCAACATACAAACCACCTGTAAGACATCTGTATATCCCTGACATGCAGCTTACTATTTGCAGTGTAACATGGTTGGCATTCTCACTACATAAAAAGTCTGCCCAAGGAGACTGTTGTACAAGGAAGGGTGCCACCAGGGGTACTCAGCAATCATTGAGAACTTATGACAACAGAGAAAAAATTGAAAAAAGGATCTGAATCAATGATACAAGCATACCTCACAGAGGCATTCAATTGCAGCAAGCCATTCATAAGTGGGATCGGCTGGTGGACTATCATCAGGTGCAAGATCAGACACTGCACAGTAATCAGAATGTTCAACATGTTAATGACAGAAACAATGCTACAGAATCCCCGATCTGTAGGAGACCATCATGAATTTCACCTGAGATTCTTTGTCCATAATAATTGATGTGCAAACTAATGAACTAGCAACATACAGGGTGAACAACATACAGTTCCATGTAATCCTACTATTAACATTAACACCACCTCTAGTCCAAATCACAATCCTTGTGAACATGATTTCTGGGCCTTCAGGCAGTGAGGAGCAGAAGATCACTTCATGGCATGCCTTAGCCCAGGGCCCAAGGTCTCCAGAGAGCATGTTCCAAGATACTATCAGTAGTGCTAATACGAAACAAGAGGCATATTCTAAAGGGGCCTACAAGAGTCAACCATGAAAGAAATAAGAAAGAAATTCCTCTAGATAGTTGGCAGTGAGTTAGAAATTAGACAGAAACTAGCAGTCTGTGTCTCACAGCCATAATAATCTGAATCCTGAGAACAGCAATGCAGATGGTAGACCACACTTACAGTCACACCAGTCAACAAGAGCATGAGGCCTGTGGAGCTCTTCCAGTTTTTTACTTGGCCTTTCATCAAATTGAACCCCAACTTTTCCAGTATGACCTTTCGGCACAGATACTATCCGACCTGTCTGTCCAATCTTCATGAACTGCCTGTCCCACAACAGATAGACCATGTCATGCAAGACAAGAACATGCTACTCTCAGTGAATATGAAATGTCTTTGAATCTACAATGCCTGCAAACCTGGCCATATATAAAGATTGACTCTAAGATGTCAGCTAACACCAAAGCAAATAATGGCTGAGAAAATATACCTGATCTTTTCACTCCTGCCAAGCCTATCGCTACCACCAACATACTTCACTCGGTCACCTTCACAAAGAAAATCACCAGGGTTCACCAGACAAGTACTTCATGAAACTGGATAGCCTTTCTGCCAATCCATTGTGCTGGACAAAACTAAGGCATGGTAGAAAGAACTGGACAACCTTTCAGAATAAGGAAAACATGAGAAAAATGTGCTTGGTAGGTCCTGTCTGAGCATAGAAGCAACAGAAAGTTTCATGTCCTGCTGGAGACAGTAAAGCAGCTCTCTTCACCTTTCCTCAACTTAAAATCTGGGTGAGAGCCTTGTTGCTCCAAACTATCATCACCCCGGTCTCTCCTTTCCTGCTCACACATAGGAAGACCCCATGCATCAGGTATCCTGAACACAAAGGTTGACTTCCATACATAACTTGACAAAAAGGTAAAGAGTTCAGCCATCCATTAGAATGACTCTTTACAGCAGAAACCTGCAACAGCACTCGTTGCTTGTATTCTTCCACACTCTCAGCAGCAAACTCCAGCACTGCACTGCAAGACTTTGAGCTTTCCTCTTCATTGTCTTCATCACTGTTGTCTGAATTGCCAGAAGATCCCTCATGACAATCAACCTCAGTATCTGAATCCTCCACATCAGACTCTGAAGAGAACTCTTGATCCCCATAGTCCTGCATCAAAGGTTCAAGTTTACGTCAAATCCATCACAATCTCAAGTAGCAGACGCCCTTGGTATACCAGGTATCAAGAAATCTCTAAAGCCCACTCAAACCATGTACCACCATCAAAACTTGCACCCTGACACCTCAATAAGCTGAAATTGCATTGATGTTCCCAGCATTGAAAGATAAATGGAATGAATAGTGAATGGCAATACTCTGACTAAAAAAGTCCAGTGCGTTGCGAAGTAAGACAAGATTAAGGATACCGTCACTGACATGGGGAGCAAGAGCACAACTATCCAGCACAAGCAAGGATGCCTTCAGATGGTGTGCAAGTGCCTCCACCATCCTTTCCTGATATAATTCCGTCCCTGTCCAATTTCAAAAGTCCAACATGTCATAAACAGCTTGAGTAGGAAATTAAGTGGTGAGGCTGTAAACTGCTGTTTGCCTCTTACATGGTTTCTAGCTGTGTAGTACACAAGGTCACAACTTCTGAACAGACTGAACAACCATGAACCTATTTAGAACTGAGATCATGGATGAATTTACAGATGTTGAAGAGGCCATGACCATGACTCTCTTTTGCAATAGCACCAAGGAGCAGAAGCACATTGGAACTCATTTATGACTCTAGTATCACGATGGAGCTCTACACCCACAGATTGCTCTTGCAAACTGGACTCCAAGAGTATCAAACATGAGAAACCCCTGTCAATCTGTAGATCTGCTATTAGAAATGCCAATGCTAGCAGAATGAGACAAGAATTCACCTGCTGGCCCCCGGAGGCATACCCGACGACTTGAAGATGGCAAGCCTACACCATATGTTGCAAATTTGGGCTGCAACAGATGTGCAGCTGCACACTCCACCAGAAGATCTTTTGTGTTCTCACTGCCACCACCATCACCACCCTTGGCCTTCAAAAGTGTACCAAATTGAACTTAAGGAAACAAAAAAAGAGATGCCATTGCAAATCAACCCAGAACACCACAGGTTTAGGAACAGAAAACCCTAATCAATCATACATTCTTCATCCAATCTAGCTCATAGAAGGAAGTCTCATACACCCATCCCAAACTAAGCGAGCTACTTCACTCTGCTTCACTGAATATGTGCATATGTCCCAGCTTTCCAACACTGTTTACCTCAAGGAACTTCAAGGATTTCTGCAGCAGGATTCTTTACTTGTCAATAGGTCAGTTACAGGTTATAAACCAAAGCAAAGTCTGCAGACTTATAGCAGAGAGAGAACTCAGCTAGAAAGGCAACATAGATTTGTCACAAAATCAAAGCAACAGTGCATTTCAATGCCAGCAATCTTCTTTCCCAAAACCTAGAGTGAAGTGCTTGCAAGGGACAATCAAAGGAACAATGCAATGGAAACGACTGTAAACAATGGGCACAACAAGTTGCCAATTGCAGTGATCTGCGCACATCATTGACAGCTTCTTGATCAAAGAGCAGATGCATCTGGAGCCCTAAGAATGAGCAAGAGTGCCTGATGTTTGTGGCAATTTTCTAAGGTTGATGTCATTTGGGCATTCTGCATCATCATCATGATACTGATACCATATGAGAAGGAGAATGTGAAGGAGAATCAGATGATTGAATCTTCAAATACAGTTGCAAGATCATGGAATTACCTCATGTGGTAGGGAAAATCTTTGAGTGAAAAGCGCAAATCCTGCCAATCCAACAACAGCTTTTCGAATGTCGACTTATACCTTGCCTTTTGTGCCCTGTACAGAAAATCCTTGTGCAATTCTCCTGGAAGACCTTGGTCAATGTCCTCGACTTCCGTCTTTGAGGCGAGAATGTGCTCGTCCCCTTGCCCTAATTGACCGCTACAAGTCGCAACTTCTGGCCTTTCCCCTTCGTCAGAAGCTTGATTCCATTCTACTGCTCCTCCTAAGCTACAAGAGACGACCTGCTCCCCCTGTTGATCTTTCTCCTCTGCCTCTCCGTTTCTCGAAATTGCATCCGGTTGCTGGTTGTTCTCATCATCGCTCTGCCTGTCGCTGTGATCACTGCTGATCCATCGTACAAAACTACTGGACACACCACCCTGTCTTACTCTTTCTTCACTTCGAAACACGGATACATTTGCGAGGGAATGTACTTTCACGCTTGGAGCAACAAAAGCTCGCCTTTGGAGAAACGAATTCCTCCTATCGTACCTCAGTCGACCGAATCCTGGCAACAACGCAACACGACGCTGTCGCACAATAGAACCACCCACAGCCGCATTACCAGAAGCGCACTCCAACTTTCCACCAAGAATCCCTTCAGTTTCCAATCGGAGGGGACTCAGCGACAACAAGAGTCCACTACTGTGAAGAATTTCGTCCTCAGATACCGCAAACTTGTTCACAAGGTCACGATTCGAGAACGAAGTAGCCGAAGTGGAAGCAGTAGCAGCAGACCTGACAAATTTAGGAGTAACGATCTGCGGTGTAGCAATGCCACGACGGGCTCTGGAAAGCGATCTGAGCCTAATGAGCGTCCCCATGACAGCGGCCGAGCGGGTGCAATACGAAACCCAGGAAACAGCAGGAGGAGATCGAGAGACAGACTAACACACAGGACAGACATACATACAAACAACGAGGGTTTAGAAATGCATACGAGTGAATTAGGGTTTAGAGCGCCAAACCCTAAAAGTGCGACCCCACCCTGGTGTTCCAGATCGTAACTGTTGTTCCCCACTTCGTTAATTCGGGCCACAAGTGGAACTGGGAGAACCAAAAGTGGTACAGTACCTTCCAAGTGTGGTTTCACTTGACCATAGTTATTGACTCTCTTGACCACAGTTAAACATTGAACCTAATTTACAAGGACCTATGTTTTAATATTTGATTAAAAAAAATTAATTCACATTACAGCATTAATAATGAAAAAGTTCATATTTTGGGAATATTTTGCTGCAAATTCCTTGTCATTTTTTTAAAGGGGAATTTTCCTACATTTTTGGAAAAAAATTAGAAACATTTCTTATCATTTGGACACATAGTTTTCCATTTTGGGATTTTTTTTTTTTGGGTTAGTTTTCTACAATTGTTTTCTTTTACAAATGTGTTGTCAGTTAATGTTAATTTTTTGAAAAAAAAGGTCCCAATAAATCATTCTTTTTTTATGAATCCATCAAAAAATCTGGAAAATTGCTGCATCAAAATATTGGAAAAGAGAAAAAAAACAATGTTCACAAGTTGTGTTTTCTTCCAACAAAATTTTGTTTCTTTAGGGTGTGAATTTTCCTAATTTGGCTAAATTGTTGGAAAATTATGTCAAATTTCAATATCATAGAATTTTTTTAAAAAAAACAAACAAAAAAAACAACAACCCTAGGTCACAACTTGAGTGTTTTAAAACAATTTGGATAAAAAATGCATATTAAGAAAAACAGAATTTTTTTTTGATAAAATCATGAAGAAAAATCAAATTACCTATAGCTTATTGCCTTGGTAACCTTGAAGTTAATTACATGTTTTTAGAAAAGTTGAAATTTTCTTATTTTTTTTCAAATAACAAAAAATTGTGAAAGAAAATATTGAATTTTCAAGAGTATTTTATTTGTCGAAATGGAAAATTCCAAATTAATTAATGTTTTAATAAACATCTGTCAGAGTTACCAAGGTATCATGGTATTCAAGTTGCCTAACCATAGTTCTATCATCTTTGTCTTCAGCCTTGTTTCATGTCTCCTTTTTTTTCTACCAAGCTTTCTTCCTTACCATGGTAATTAAAACAATCAAAATTGAAATTGATGGTTTTTTATAAATTCATAAATAATTGCACAACATTGATTAGAAAATTTAAAATGAAAAACACATATTAAAAAATAATAAATTATTATTTTAATAATGATGATTATTCAAGGGAAGCTGAATTCAAAAAATCAATTTTTTTTTGTTGTAAATGTTAGGGGATCCCCTATTCCAAGGCTAAGAGAACTTTAAATTCCATAAGTTGTAGGTCATTGTCATTTGATTAATTCCCAAATTGAAATCTATTTAGCCTATTCACAAGTAAAGAGGCATGAAAAGGGGTCTTTTCAAATCTCTATCTTTTAAAAATAAAAAATAAAATCAACATCATATTATGAAAATATTTTCAATGCCTTCTCCACGAAATACAAAATTGCATTTCAATTTTTTTAATTGAATTTGAATTTAGTTAAATTTCAATTGAAATTGCATGCAATGTCATTTAATACTTTCATTATAAGGTAACTTAATTTTCATAAAGCCAATTTTTTTTTCATCAATTGATCATCACTTGATAATGTGTGGTTGTGCAAAGGTCATGTTTTAATAAAAACACCATGAAAACAAATTCAATGTCCACTTATTCAAGTTACCTAACCATCCATGGTTTCATCATCTCTTCTCTTATGTCTTATTTCTCAAGTATTGTTTCACATCTCCCCTCTCTTGGAAGCTTTGCTACATTGTTTTTTTGGCATGTGGTAGCAATTGAACTCACTAAAACCAAAACTAATGATTTTCAATAAATTAAAATTGGTAACCAAAAAACATTGGTTAAAATAATTTGGATGAAAAATACACATTAAAAAAAACAACAAACTATAATTTTAATAAAAAAACTATGAAAACAAATTCAATTTAGATTCAAGTTACATAACCATGGTTCCATATCTTTCTCAAGTTTCATTTCGCATCTCATCTCTCTCTCTCTCTCTCTCTCAAGCTTTGTTGCATAATTTTCTCAAATACAACAACAATCAAAACCACTAAACCCAACTTTTTTAATAAATTCAAATCTTTTTTCATGTCTCCTTCTCAAATTTTCAAAGCTTTGTTGCATTTGCTTTCTTGCTTGTGACAATGAGAATTGAAATTGACAATTCTTTATAAATTCAAATAGGCAATAATCACACAACATTGGTTTGAATAGTTTGGATGAAAAATGCACATTAAAAGAAAAAAAATTGATTGAAAAAACCATGAAAACAAAATTCAATTTAAATTATTGAAGTTACCTAACTATGGTTCCATCATCTCTCTCTCTCTCTCTCTCTCTCTCTCTCCAAAGCTTTGGAGTTTTGCTTTATTCAAATTGAAACCAATGGTTCTTTTTAGAGTCAATTAGGTAAGCACACAAGATTGGTGCAAACAATTTGGATGAAAAAATACACAATAAAAAGAAAAAAAGACTATTTTATTACTATTTTGATTTTAAAACACCATGAAAACAAATTCAACTTATCTTATTCAAGTTACCTAACCATGGTTACATCGTCTGCTTCTCGAGTCTTGTTTCGCTTCTCCTTTCTCTCCTCCCTCTCTCCCCAAGCTTTGCTGCATTGCCCTCTCTTGCCTCCTGCGGCAGTGGCTATGGCGATGGTGGGTGCACGAGTACTGTCAAGAGCGGGTCTGAGCATGACGACATCGGCATGTATTATCAGCCCTGTATTTGTGGCTTCTTCTTTTGGAAGAAAGAAGAGAGTAGAATATGCTGCTGTTGCTGCTGCTGCCGCTGGTAGGAGTATTATTAGCTCTAGTCCTGTTTTATTCTCCTTCCCCACAGCCTTGTCGTGTTCTTCGTCGTCGTCGGCTGTTTCTTCTCTAGAAACGGATGCTGTCGTACCACCGCAGCAGCCTGCTGCTGTTGCTGCTGCAGATGTTGCCTCGGATTTGGATCTGTTGGATATAAGAGTGGGGAAGATTCTCAAGGCGTGGAAGCATCCGGAAGCGGATTCTTTGTATGTGGAAGAAGTGGACGTAGGAGAGGCCGAGGGACCTCGAACCATCTGCAGCGGTCTTGTTAAGTATGTGCCCGAGGAGGAGCTTCAGGTAGGCAATGGTTTCCGTTCTTTAAAAGGAATTTCTTTGTTTTTTAAGAAGGCGACAGACCGAATTGTCAAGTGGTGAGCATGGTCGTCGCCATGATGCAAATGTTCATGAATGTAACGTGCATGACATTGAAACTTCCTCTTGTTGAAGGGATATTGCATTGGCATACAAGGCTCTCTCTCTTTTCCATTCTACAATTGTAATTGTCTTCTTTGAGGGATTTGTTTTCTCCTTTTTTTACTTCTGTTTTTTTGTGGTCAGTGGATGCAAAGGCTAGAGTTCATTCTGAACATCCGCAAGTGGCTGCCGTACTTCTGGCTTTGATTGGAAAATCGCTTATCCTCAAGTATATATATATGTCTGCAACGTGCATTGTAGAGTGATGAGAATTGCAGTGCAGGACAGGGCAGTGGTAGTCCTTTCCAACTTGAAGCCTCGGAATATGAGGGGAGTGAAGTCAAATGGCATGCTTTTAGCGGCATCAGATGCTGCTCATGAACGCGTTGAGCTTCTGAGTCCTCCCCCAGGGGCAATGCCCGGTGAACGCATTTGGTTTGGATCCGAGGCTGATCAAGCCAATCAGGCAGCATCAGCTACTCCAAACCAGGTTTGCCAGTCTATTCTTTCATTCTATCACAGCCTTCGATTCTGCTCATTTTTTTCCAATGGAGCTCAGCAGCTGGGTCTGAATTAGGTTTAGGGTTTAGGACTTTGTGTCCTTGACATGGAAGATATCTCCTTCTCTGTATCCTGATTGTATTGCACACTCTTTCAGGTCTGCACTGAAGGGAGAAGAACTGAATTCCATCAGAGCTGTAATGAGTGGGAGTGTATGTCAGGTGGAAGGTTTGAAGTTTCTGCATTGTGATGACAGGTGCAGAAGAAGAAAATATGGGAGACTATTCAACCCCTGCTTAAAACCACGGATGAGTGTACAGCAGTCTTTCAAGATAGGCCCATGCGTGTCTCTGCTGGCATCGTGACCTGCAAATCTCTCAAGGGAGCAAATGTGTCCTGATTTGCTTTCATGATGGACTTTATGATGGCATGTGATATAGTTTTGTCAATGATGGATTTGTGTAGTCAATTACTCTGATGACTGCCTTATACACCAAGAATAGACCTAGATTGGCAGTTTCTGAAACATCGAAATGGGGGCTGCTGAGTGTAGTCAGCAATGGGGGCCACATTCGTTCAATCAGTGGGGAAGAATTCCTACTGAATTGTAAGAGACTCTTTCAGTAAGCAAGGGTGGATGTCTACATCTGACCCAGAACGTCTTTAGAGACAAACTTCCCATGAGCTCCATGTAACCTCAACTCTTCAATTTGAATATTCCAGTCAAATTGCATATGGGTTTTGCACTCAATTGACAAGGAGTTCCCCTCATTATTGCTTCATTGTTATGCTTTTGTAGAAGACTTTCCATAAACCCTGAGTGTCCTCATTAGTTTTGCTAATTGAGTGTGAGCAGTTTTCCTCTAAATTCTTTTCACATTGCTGGCCTCATTGTTGCACCTACAGAGTTATCAACAACAGGAGAAGGAAAGTGATCTGTAGCTGGGGTCTTGAAGCAGGCACTGGTGAGTGTACCTACTTCAGTGTAGGTGAGTGAACCTTTGAACAAATAGCTTGTCAACTTTCTCTAAAAAAGGCCCCATCTATTGTTTGGAAGGATGAAGATGAGAGGGAGAGAGATGCTTGAGTTGTGGATATACCTACCGTGATTCCAGTGCTATGTTTCAGTAGGAACAGCAATAACATGAGGTGCATCAGCAGACATAAGGTTATGAGTGCAGTCATTCTTGTCATTTGGGTTTTGTTTTTGCTGGATTTGACAGAATGGTTACCTTCAAAGTGTTTTTGCAGAGTTTTCTCTGGAATGGCATAGATATGTAACATGAGTGTGCTTAAAGGATATCTTCAGGGGCCAGCAGGTCCCTGAAGATGTCCCCTATATAGACTGTACCCTCTATGTAGGCCTCTCTATGCTTATGCTTGGATGCTTGTTGTACATAGGGACAAGCTCAAATGAAATGTAGCTTACCCTCACAGGCTTATTGCTATTTGAATGAGCATGTTATTGCTTTTTAGTGTTGGCTATGTCTCTTGAATGCTACCCAACATTATGACTGTCTTTCCATGTATTTTGCCTAATATTCAACTTGGCTGTATCATGGCTGGATTTCAGAAAGGACTTTGTTGACTTAAATTGCATGTCTTGCTTGCTTTCACTAGACCGAACCAAGTATGTATGGAGTGCTCATGACATTGTTCCTGGTGAGACAAAAAGCACTGCAACTGGAGCACCCGAATCATAGTTTCTTCAAATTGAGATTTTGCATGTGCAGTTTTGACTTTTCAGAATCTTTGAAGATCAGTGAAACTGCATAGTTCCTGGATGTAATTGTCCTTTGATCCAGTACCTGAAAGGATTCAAAGGCTTGTTGTGGTGCTTTCTCCTGTGGCAAAAACTGTAGGAACTTCTCCAGTATGAAGCTGTGAAGAAACAACAAGGCATGATTTGCCCAACCTGGATTCCCATGACAGAAGCTCTGTAGCATCTGGAAGGCTTGCCAATGGGCAGGTTTGTTATCCTGCCAGGCTCCAAATAGTCTTATCACTCACATTGATGCTACACTTTCACTATGTGCAAAAGCTTCAGGGGTGCAATCCTTTCCTGTTGATGCACATGTAATTAGCTGTAGGAAATTTTCATCACATTCAACCTTGATGCTGTGTTTGACCACTGTAATCTCTCATGCAGATTGTGCCTAGAAATTCACCATTCAATAGTTGCAACCATTCTAAACATTTTGCCTATTGATTTGAGTTGATTTGCCAGGGTTGTAACATCCCCAATTTCGAGGATTCAAAGAGGTAAGCTGCTAGGCTTATTCAATCATTGCATTTGAATGTGTATAAGAAAGTGCAAAGGGTCTTTGAACAGATGATATCTCTATCATTAGATAGGGGCATTCAACTGCTGGTTTTCATTTTCACCTTGTTGAAGGAACTTGGTGAAGATGGATGTCCAGAGTTTGCAAATTTTTTGTATTTTTAAAAGCTAAGTGGGTGAACCATTTGCAGTCATCAAATTCTGAAGACCAACAAACCAAGACATCTGCTTATTGAATTTGACTTTTTCAGGAAGCCAATAAGCAGCAGAGTTGTTGGAGTTGGAAGGCAGAGGATTGCCATCTTCAGTTTCCACCAACAATTGAAATTACCACAAACTGCAGTTGCCTGGGAACCATGAATTGTTGCAAAACACAACAAGTTTTTCATTAACTCTTGCTGTGCTGTGTCCCCACAGCTATTTGATTGAGCCTACAAATTCCATCTCACTTCAAATTCCAGACAAGAAGTGATCTCACAGTACCATCAAAGGCTCTGGAAAATGCTTCAGTAGTGAACAGGTAATATGGGGGAATTGGTGCAAAGCCTGTGAATTGGGTCCTTGATGAGATTTTTTTGCATATTTTCATCAACTGCAATTTGATCAACACATTTTCTCAACTGATTTGGAACTTGGGTGTGGGCTTGTCAGAAGCTGGCAAGAGTTGGGAATTGGATCTTTCTCTGGTAATTCTTCCAAGCTTGCCAAAATTGTGATGGACAAGAATTCATATGAATTTTCTTCCTTCTTTGGACATGAAATGGCTCCACTAGTTGAAGGTCTGCATTGAATCCTCATCACTCTACAAATTCCAGAATTTCAAATCTTTGCATATTTTTGGGTCATCAAGAAAGTGTAGACTGTAATGTATTTTCTTTTTGGTCTACTGTTGCCTTCTTTCATGAGACAGATTCTGGCTCAAATTCAACAATGTCTTTATACTTAATAGACAAGGATTTTGATTGACATTTAATTTTAATTTAGTTGGCTTGGGAATCTGTTTCAACCAGAGGTTTCTAATCATCATGTGCTGCATGGGAATTTGTTTCTAATCTTATTTTTGTTTTACATAACATTTTCACTTAATAGAACAATTTTTGTTTGCGGTCACCCAACTTTTTTCATGTTTATCCTACATTTTGCCCTCGTTTTTGCACATAGATTTTTCTGTCCTGATGTTGTGCCTTGCAAATTACTAGATGTTTATTGTTGGAAAATGGTATACACACAGAACATGTTAATGCATGTAATTTATTTGTATTTGTATAGTTAAGTGTGAAAATGTTATGTGTGAATTAAACATATGCATCATCATTTAACATGTTATGTGCAGTTATTTAATACTGAGACACATGTTAAAAAATGTGTGTTAAATGGCTTAATTCTTATGAGAGTAGTTGAGAGTGAAAATGGCTTATGTTGTTTATTATTGTATATACACATAACATGTTAATGCATGCAATTATTTTTATTGCGGACACAACACATTTTTGTAGAACAAATTGCCATTCCCAATACTCCAACAGATGGTAAACAAGAGATCGGGCAAACCTCAACATGCTTACCTTTGATTGCAACAAAAGTTGCATGTGAAATAAAACTTTTGAAAACCTTGTTCATTGTACTTTGTTTTGTTACAAATTTTGCTTTGAGAAAAGTGCAAACTGTATATACTCTTTCATGTAACATAATGACCTTAGTGGATGTGCATAGTGTGTTTTCAGTGTGCTTTACAAAGTGTAATTTTCTTGTCAGCTTGGAGTAGAAGGTTTCGTGTAAAGAAATAGCGAAATTTTTTCACAAGCTAATTTGGGCTGCCATTGTTGTTGTTGTTGTGTAGAGAAAGTTGGTGGAAGTGCATTTGGGCCCTTGACGATTATGCAAACCAACAATGCTTTTCCCCTATACAAAAACTATTAGGATAGTGTTGTGTGCAACGGGTGACCCAGTGATTCTTCCAGGGCTTTTCAATATCCAAAACCTGTGGTCCTTTGCATTTGAATTCTTCAAATACTCAAAACTGGTGATTCTTTGCTTCGGCTCATTGTGAATAGCCAGAACCAGTGCAAACTCCAAACCTCTAATGTCCTTTAATTTATCAAAGTAAAATCATTTCCTTCATCAGAATAATATGACAATTGCAAGGTGATAGGTGAGGATAACACTCTACAAAGTTTCTTGAGTGATTGCATGTCCATCTATATAATGCACACACATGCACACACATATTAAGGACCCCACATTGACCCAACCTCAAACTACTTTTCAAAGCGCCACCACCCATGTACATATTGTCTTCTTTTCTTGTATAGAGAGATTGTCCTTTCCTTGTACAATTATGGAATAAAGAGTGTGTCACACTGTGGCCTTGCCATTTAAAATCTTAAATATCTTAAGGGAAAAGAAGAATTAGGAAAACTCAATTAATTAATTCACCATGCAGAAATAAAATCTTCAAAAAAATCCTCTAAAAAAAGAAACAAAAATCCTTTAAGATATTATAACTCTATAATAACTGATCTCAAGTTTCAACACAAGCCAAAATATCATATTTTTCAAAAATCCTCATATAAAAATAGACCTATTATTATTATTATTATTATCTAGTAGGGACCAAAATCCCTTAAAGCTACTATACTCTATAATGAATCTAAAACACAACAATATCCTTGCCCTGGTTGGTAGGCAAGGCCAATAAATACTGTATTTCCTCATAATCAAAGTATAAATGTCAAAAATACAATTGATTTTCCCCCTCAGACTAGCCTAGTGATATTGTGTCAGTGTAAAACCCCAAGAATATCTTATCTGACAAAGTGATATGTAAAAAGAGATTAAACAAATATTAAACAAATGCATTCTGGGTCCTTTTGTTGTTGTTGCTGCAGAGAAGTCTGTCATCACTGGCAATTTTAGAACCCAGCTTTTTTTTTGTTTGGACAGTGTGCTAGAAAGAGAAATTCTTCAGCCAAAACTTTTGTAAGTAAAAAATGAGTTTTTTATTTCAATTTTTTTAAAAACATTTTTGGGTGTTTGTACATTCAAGTCACTCCAGCTATTTGGACTTCCAAGTCAGTCAGAAGTGTCTGTGAAAATGGGTACTTTTTGCATTACTCACAAAAAAAAGTTCACAATTAGTTTGGCTCCAGTATTGTAGATAGGAACCGAAGACTTTTTGGATCTTCTTCTTCTTCTTCTTCTTCTTATAGATGTACACCAGTGTACACACCTTGTCTTGGGTCTTGGTTTGATTTGCAGAAAGGTTGTCATCTTTACAAAGACTTGGGCAGAGTAATCGTAAAGTGCGATAGTCAGTCACTTAGTGTCATTTCAGAAGGTTGGAAAGTGTGTTTTGTCAAAGACAGGAGAAGTTCCTTGATCTAGTTTTAAAACTTTGCAAATTTTTGGTGGGTTTAGCAGTTTACAAACTTTTCTCATTGTAGAAGTTGAAGAGACTGGATGTTTTGTTGCAATAGATTTCATCATGTTTTAGGCTTTTTTTTCTTTTGACTGTTCGGATGCATAACTAGCTGATGACTCTCATCATAACTAGCCAATGACTTTCCAGATGTGTAATCAGCTAATAGAGTTATCCATAAAGTCACCCTCTGTTTCACCCCCTATCTCTCCTCTCCTTTCGCCCCCTATCCCCTCTTTCAGTAGTATCTGCAAAGTAAGAAAATTTTATTAAATCTGGGTTTGAAATGCTGAAACTCATCATTTAATGCACAAGGTTTGAAAGTAATTATAACAGTTGTACAGGTAGCAGCAGTGAAATATACGTAGCTGCAGCGCAGACCCTCAGGAAAAAGGAAACACAGGATGAAACTTAGTTTACCACCAAAATTGGTGGAAAAAACTGGTTTGGGTCCCAGTTATTTCATTTTGTAAAATTTTCATTCCCAGTTACACGTTTGATGCCCTATAATACCGAAACTGGCCCCCTAATCCCCTGACTTTAGGGATAAGTCTATTGACTCTGTTGATCGATGAATATAATTAGCTGCTCATAGGAAAACAATAAAATTTACTTTGGAATCTGAATTCTTTTCTATGAGAAGACAAAGAGAGGCTATACACTACCACTTGTCTTGCATCATCATCACAGTATCTACAAAGAACTGTCAAAGATTGAATACAAAACCAAAAAAGCAAAAAGCAAAAAGTACCTTCAAAGTCAAAGATACAGTTAACATGCCAACAACAACAACAACAACTGCACCTCTCTTCTGACAAGCTCACCCCCTTTGAATGCCAGTATAAAGAGAAGCAGGTGTACTCCTCCTCCTCCTCCTCCACCTCCTCCTCCCCCTCCCACCACTTTTGCCAGTGAGAAAAACTCTTAAAATTTTAGTAGCTGTTAAATTAGTGCAGGGATGGATTGCCTCAAATAATAAAAACTCTCAAAAACAAGTACATGTTTGGTAGGTGCTCTCACTACTACTACTGCAGGAATCTCTTCTCTTGTTGTTTCTTGAATTTGCTGCCAGGATTTAATTTCTCTCTATCTAGGCTAGCTCTGTGTGGTCACAGTAAAAGCATTTGGTTGTAACAATACCTTCTCTGTTTGTTTGCTCCATCAATTCCTCCTCTCTGTGTTCCTCTCACATATCCAATTTCAAACTCGAAACTTTCTTCTTACAGCAACAACGAGCCTTTTATGTATGTACATAGCAGTATTATGCCGCAATATGTTTAGAGTACCTTAAAATGTGCTTACCCACCACCACCACCAACAACAACAAGGGGTGTGTCACACACTCTGGCCTTGCCATTTACATTAAAAAAAGTATCTTAAGGCAAAAGAAGAATTATAGAAACTCAAATATTTCCCCATGAAAGAATATAATCCTCTAAAAAAGAAATCAAAATCCTTCAAGATATTATAACTCTGTAACTAATCTCAAGTTTCAACACAAGTGAAAATATCATCTTTTCAAAAATCCTCATATAAAAATAGATCTATTATTATTATTACCTAGTAGGGGCCAAAATCCCTTAAGCTACTACTATACTCTACAGTGAATCTAAACATGACAATATCCTCGCCTTCTTGGTAGTAGGCAAGGCCATAAAATGCCCATGTAAATATACCAAATTTTGTTTTGGATGGAGATAAGTGCAATGGAGATGTGTGAAAATGTGTTAAATTTGCACCCCTGTAGTTGAGGTTTTCAAAAGACTGGCAAGAAGAAAAGAAAATGATTGCTTCTAGTTGGCCCGATCCAGGGATTTGTCACACATAAACTGCTTTTGATTGATGGGTCACAGTGATTGGTTCCCGGGGAGACATATTAAATATAAAACTCTCACATGATGTGCACCGACCAATATTTACTGTTCTATTGGTGAGGGACAGTGTTTTTTTGTGTTTTGGCCAATTTTGTGAGGGAGTTGGTTTGCCGATCATCCATCCACGAGAGGACTTAGCCAAATTTGACTACACCTTAAAGAGGACGGTAGAAAGTTTGGGAATCATGCTACAAGATTGGCTACATGCTACAATCTATCTATGAAGGAAGGTAGTTTGTTTTGTTTTGTATTGTAGTTATGAGATCCACCGAACTGGGATGCTTCAGATTGTGTTCTTGGTGTCTTTGGAAAGTGGTCGACCAGGAGGTGCATGGGCTTGGTTCCATGACATTTGGACCTGCGTGGTGCAAAAGTTCTTGAATATTGAAATGGCTTTTTCACTGAAAATTAAATTAAATTGTAGCTGAAAATTTCGGAGGAATTGGAATGTGCCTTTGGTGTTGTTGGAAAGATCTTGATGAGCAGGATTTAATGGAATTTATTTGATAAGATTTAGATTCAAAATGTGGGAGATATTGATTTTTAAGTGATTTCTGCAGCTGAAAATTCAAATAAATTCCAAAAAACCAGGTTTTGGAAGGAAAAATCAGTTGAGGGCATGGTAACACTTGGGCCAACAGCACAGGCCTCTCACTAGTTAACACTAAATTTGAATGCTATAAATATTGGTATCAACTCAAATACAGTTTATCATTGGAGTTGCTCTAAGTGCAATTGGCCTAATGAACTTGTAAAGCCCATGGTTTGTTGTACTCAAAGGTTTGTAGTGCATCTGTGCACTCACTCTACAAAGACTTATTATGTAACATCAAAACACCAAAATGTGTAGTTCTATTACAACTGGGAATGAACAGAAAAGAAAGTTTTAAAGAGGAAAATATGCAAACCACCCATGCTGGTTAACTATGGGACAAGGATGAAATGGGGAAAAAGCTTTCCGCCCAGCACACCATCCATCCAAATCGGGTTTAAGTTTCACTGTGGTCACCACGTTCAAGCACTGACTCTTGATAAGAATGAGAACAGATGACTCTTCGGCACACTTTGTCTTGCTTGTTTGCATCTTGCTTGCCATCAATAGAAGTCACTTACGGTGATTTTTTTTAAAAAAATTTGACACTAAACAAGGACGTTGCTTAAGCATTTGTGATTTGCTTGAATTTCATGAGTGTTTTATCATCACATGTCTTGCAACATTATAAATTTTGATGGTTTTTGTGACAATTTTTCAAATCCTCATAACTTGCAACAAACACCTTTGTTTTGGCAATACAAGCCTACTATGTTATTATATCTCTTGTTGAAAGTTTTCGGTGATTCAAGGGTCACTTGATTTAGACATGTTTTGATTCTCTTAAATCTCATTTTAAAATATTAGGATTCTTTGGGATTCCTAATCCCCAAAGTGGAATGCATCTTGGGCGAGATTGCGAGTCTTTTTCCTTGACTTCCACCCACCTCCCTAGTAGAGGGCTCGGTTTGGTTTTTATTGTTTACTAAGGTAGTTCAATAATTTTAAATTATTAGTAATAAGTAGAAGTGAGGAAAAAGCCACTACCTTCATGTTTTAGAAGGCATGTGAAATTTTTTATTATTTTCTGAAAGGATTTAATTAGTTTATTTTAAAAGGGAGTTGGTGGTTTGAGTGTAGTCACTAAAGTAGGAGCTAAGTTCACTTGAAAATAATTTTATAAGTATTTTTAAGAAGGCATGTGACATTTTTATTATTTTTTAAAAGGATTTAATTAGTCCAAGGGGAAGGCATTATTACCTAGTACCTTTTCAGGTTTGGCATTCGAGTGTCGAATACTTATTTTATTTTTCAATATCCAATACTGGCAATAAAAAAATAATTTATAAAATGTCAGCAATAAATATATAAGCAGCTTTTTTGGTAGTTTTTTAAAACTTTGAACCTCTAACATAATGATACCTCTTACAACATTTTTTTATTATTTTTCTTTTTGAAAAAATGATCAAATATAATGTTCCACCAAATTAGAGGATTAAAAAAATTGTCAATTATTGGATACCTACTCTAAAGTGATGGATTGACTTGAAGCAAGGAGCTCTTGATTTTTTTTTTGTCCCATTGGCTTGTAATTTCTTTAAATTTTAACATTTCATACAAATACCTTTTTAAAATATCACCATTTTCAAAAAAATTAATAAAAAGGTATAAGATATTGTAGTTCTTGTAATTTCTTTAAATTTTAACATTTCATACAAATACCTTTTTAAAATCTCACCATTTTCAAAAAAAATTAATAAAAAGGTATAA
>Ga0116227_10002125_pt1 | contig 45254 bp, 39 predicted proteins | sample S1TSphgellanicum_FD_89693 | JGI IMG/M metagenome (GOLD analysis project Ga0116227, IMG submission 89693) | Host-associated microbial communities from peat moss isolated from Minnesota, USA - S1T2_Fb - Sphagnum magellanicum MG | ecosystem: Host-associated > Plants > Peat moss > Unclassified...
CATGCCAGATTTTGCTGGACTCCACAGAGGGGTCTAACCCCAAGGTAAGTGGGTAACTGAAGCACCTACGTGGCATCCTAGGTGGCACACACCTGTGCATTAGGCACGGGGCCCACACTAGTAAGTATTTATTGTCATGTCCTTTTGTTGTCTCCATCTTCGGCATTAGTTCATTCGAATCCATTTCAAAATGGAACACTTCTGTGGATTAGAAGCTCAAAATTGAACCATCTGATTTTATATTAAAGAAGAACCTTATAATGAAATGGTCACAAAAAATTGCCTTATTGGGGTGTTGAATTCTTAGATTTAAAAAGAAAAGCAAGCAAAACCAAGATTCAACTTGTTGGGCCAAGCCCAAGAAACATATCACTCGAGATATTCATGAATATTTTTGGAATATGAATGCTAATTGCTATTTTCCATTTCAAACCATTCCAATTTAAAAGCTTCATCTCTACCTTTAAAAAACATTTGTTCACGGTTATAAAATATTTATGTGAGATTTTCGCAGCTTTTTCCAGCTAGTTATATTCATAAGCTTAAAGATGGAAGTCCACAAACAACATGCTCCAAAAACTCCAGTTACTTCAATCCATGTACATGTTAAAATACCATAACTCGAACTTGATCAAAGTACAACAATATTGTGGTTCACAACTTCATTTCATTAAATGTAGTTAAACAATTTGTTTGGATGATGCAAATTAAATAACAACATAAGCTTTCTAAATTGCTCATAAACATTTTGATTTTGCATGCACACTATGTACTCATGTCAGATATATTATTCCACCATCTTTTATTATAGTGCTTTCAAACTGCATCAACCTTGCCTTTGAAAAAAAAAAAAACAAAAAATTCCTATTTCTTGTAGGAATTCACTATCTTACATAGAAGAAGACATTTGCACTCTCTCTCCTACCACTAACAAATATAATAAACTCATATATTACATGATTCAGAACCAGTTTTACTCACCAGCATTGGATGGGTAAATTTGTGGTTGCAGTGGCTACAAGGCATACGACTTGTAATCACATACTATGAGGATGATGGGCCTGATCCAGCTAGGAATGCATTGAGCCCAAAAGGGCAAGACACCTCTCCTTCAGGAGTTCTACCAGGACCTGTTCTAGTTCCATAGTTTAAACAATGTTCCCACCATCGATGCGCTTAATAAAACTGGCAGAATGCCAAGTGTGCCTTTTCGGGCATGGGACTTCTATGGCTTGTTTACTGGTGTCAATAGCAGGTGGTTAGTGGATTAAAAAGCAGGTAAGTTGCTAATGGGAAAAAGCTAGGTAGCAGAATTAGCCTACCTCCCAATATGGCCATGGGCTCAATCAGCAGGTGCCCCTGCTATTAACGTCTGTAGAAATGCGCTTCACAGCTATGAGAACAAGCCAAACCAGAACGTGAATAATCCTTTGCAGAATGGATAAATATAGGAAGTCAAAGCTCCACTCTCCGACACTGAAGCAACAAGCCTCACTTTGATATTCCACAAAACTATGTTGATATCTAGGTAGTTTGCTACCTAGGTATCACCACAGAATACTGCATTCTCCCACTGTGGGTAATGCCACTAGTAGTACTGCTGCTCAATCCCCATCTCCTGCTTTTCCTCTCACTAGGAAAACTTATAGAGAAGGATCCAGACATGTTCTGCTCACCCAAATCCAATGCTTGCATGGCTCCTGGTTTTGATGGCATACTTGGGAGAGGTGACTCTCCCTTAAGCATAGATACAACCCGAGCCATGGTGGGACGTAGTTTTGGGGCATCCTGCGTGCACAAGATAGCTATATGTATCACCTTCTTCACTTCCTCCTCCATGTAATTACCCTTGATGCGGGGATCCAGAATTTTTATCACCTGTTCGCTCTCTTGCAGTTTCCATACCTGCACCAAATGTTAGACAACACACAATTAGCTGCCACAACCAACTATCTATGTAATTGGGGAGAGACTTCCACCACAACAATTTTGAGGTAAAATGACAATGACTGCAGTCATAACCTCATGAGAGTCACTCACAAAGTCTCAGACCATCACCTTCTTCATGAATAGCAGTCATGAACTGCCATAACTACCCACTGAATTCCACTCCTGACAGTGCATATAGATAAGTATATACAATTAGCCCAAAATCTAGGCAAACCATTATACAAAATCTGCATCCTGAGTTTCTGGCACGTCTCCAGAAGCAACAGAAAGATTTGGTCACAATGTTGGCTAGCACTCAAGAGACATAGTTGCCACAAACACCTTGAGACTAAAATTTCATCCTAAGGTTGGACAAATAGAAACACATGCCTCAAATGCACTAAAATATACAAAAAATAAGGGGACGATTAGAAATCCAACAACCCAAATCCAACAAAGCCTAAGAAAGGATTCCTCAACATGCATGGCTTGTGGATTCAGCAGCAAGGCATCTTGTAGTCTTCAGAGCCAAACACTAAAAGCAAGCAAATGGTGTTTGCCTCCACTCTCTACTTGCTTGCATCCAACTCTTGGATTTTTGCAGCAGGCCAACTACATACCTTCACTAGCAAGGAAAATTCTACCCTGAACCTCCATTCAGCTTGTGCAAGAGATGCAAAATGGTTGATGCAATCAATTGAAGAACCATCTAGATGCCTTCAGTTCTAGAATGTATGACCTCATGAATACAAAAGATCCAATGAGTAATGTGCATATTGTGCAACTTTTAAGGAGAAACAAGTGAAATGAGGCAATACCCAGGCAAGAAGGTGTTGCATGTTGGTGCCAATCAAGTTGATATCTGTGTTGGTTCTACCACTTACAACCTCCAAAGCAAGGACACCGAAACTGAAAACATCCGCTTTTCCTGAGAGTTGGCCATGCAGTGCTAGTTCTGGTGCCATGTAGCCCCTGCCACACATGCAACCTTCTCTTTCACATCATCCATGGGCTTCAACTTCTTGCTATAATGTCAGGCCTGTATGCTAAAAAAGGCATCTAGAACTGAAGGCCAGGAGTTTAAGACAAAAATCTACGCAATGCATGAAAACAAAGAACAGGAGTAGAGCTTACACAGATGCCATATCTTGGAATTTGACTTCGCCTGCATCATAGTAGAAGAGGTTAGCCAGACCAAAGTCTGCAATCTTGGGTTGCATTGTTCTGTCCAACAAGATATTGCTGGCTTTTATGTCTCCATGTGCGAAGATGCTCTGTGACTCTTCATGCAAATAAGAAAGTCCTTGAGCAGTCTCCAGCAAGATTCTGTATCTGGTACTCCACTCCAGATTGATTTTCCCGTCTACAATAATAAAAAAAAGATTAATCTTTATAAGTACTGACAGTTCTCCATATTTATGATTTAAGTCAACCTGAATAGATTTGGGAGATGGCCTGATACTAAGGAAATAGAAATCAAATAGACAAGCATGCAAAAGAGGAAAACCAAAACTGAGGAGTTGTTTGAACAACAGTGACAGTTGTATGCATGTTCAGAGTATCTTCAACATGTATGGTATTGACTATTGACCACCTATACCATAATATCCCCACTGACGCAAATTGTTAAAACTGGTAAATTAGAGTCTCTTCTCCAGTCAATGAATTCTAGGTCAACAGCATGCAGTCTGGAGAAAAGAAATGGGTTGTAGCCCATCTCCTCCGGTTGCATGCCTGACCAACAATCCAGAACAACAGAGATTCAAGGGATGCCAAAAAGGGGAGCTATCATGAGCAACTGGGATCAGTAGATTTGGTCTCCAGCTTCAAGCAGTTCAAATCCACAAAGCCTGCCAGACATAAGGATGCAGAGATGTACCAAAAAGGGCACTAGCAACACTCCCATTTCCAATGTACTCATATACCAGCAGTCGAGAGTTGGAATAGCAGCATCCTATGAGTTGTACTACATTCCTGTGCTGCAATTCCATAATGTTCTTGACTCCTTTTGCAAATTCTCGCTTCCCTTGCCTTGAATTCAAGGACAGGCGCCTAACTGCCACCTCTGTACCATCTGGCAACTCCCCCTGCACACAAACATGGGCAATGACTACATGCAATTGACAACACATCAACTTGCAGCTGAAGACCTCAGGAACATCCCTACGACAGGAGTATATGCAAACTTCCCCCTCCAACTTCTGGATATCAAATTCTTGTCCTCAGTCCACCAGGGCCAGAGTTATGTACCATGTATATAGGACCAAATCTTCCAAGTCTAATTCGCCGATCTGGGTCAAATTGATTTGTTGCTTCTGCCAGGGTTTCATATAACATGATTCTTGCCTCTGTCTTCCCACCTAGCACCTCTGTTTCATGTAACAGTCAACAAGTGATACATTATTGACATTGGAAAGTATAGAAGTATGAATCCTCTACATTCCCCAGTCTATTTGGAAAATGGGCATTACCTGATGGTGTTAGGTCATTGAAGGGCATCCTCCGTCCAGTATCAGCCCTTCGCTTGGTTAGCCAATACCCAAGGCAACATATCACAAACAGAAGCAGCACAAAGACAGCACCTCCCGCACCAACATAAACCCACACAAGAGGTGACATTGTTCCTTTTGCATCACATCCAATACAACAAAACAGGAGAAATATCAGCAGTTTGGAGAGAAAGCAGAAGTTGACACTCTGGGTCAAAGATGAAAGAAATTGTCTCTTTCCACAGTATCCCATTCACCTCAAACAGATCATGTTTCTTGCTCCATCACATGTGAAATTTCTCAATCACAGACAGAATCTTTTCATGCTGAACAGCAACTGATTGGAGATCCAATTCAACAAATCAAGAGCATATTCAATATAGTGCTCAACTGAATGTCTTAAATGATCTGTGTAACAATAGCAAGAGAAAGAGAAGGGGTAACACACACCTTGGGAACCGGTATTTTTTGATCCACCTGGAGGCAAACAAACTGGTTGATAAAAATTGTCTCTACATATTCCACTCAAGATTGACAAGGAAACTCAAAACTATGATCTTGTGGCACTCCCAAAGGGTCACCCTCCTCGCTTGACCCAGAAACTATTGACATCATAATCTACAGTTTGTATTCCACAATTGAACCTTCAGCATTTTGTGCATCATGTAGCATAATCATCAATCCCTAGCCTGATGTTGAACCAGTTTCTTGTTCAGAAGGGATTGGTGATGTCTATATCTGGACATAGTCTCCTTGTGACCAGAACATACTAATATTAACAAACATATCCTACATACAAAGTGGAACCAAATGGGCCATGTGTCCAAGTACCTTCTGATCCATCGCCATGATCCAACAGAGCTCTGCGGGGTTGCCTGAAAAATCAAGCAGCATTGTGATGTTATTACAGATTCAAAGAACTGACATTACTCCACTGTCATTACAGTGCAGGAAATGAAATGGTCAGGACAGTTCATGGAGCCAAGCAGGAATGCAACCCAAGGATCCATTCAAGACAATCAGAGGAAAGGCAACAATCTTCTACCATACTCACATTCTCCTTAGGTTTGACGCATCAAAAGACCCTTTTGGAACCTGGACTGGAACAAGCCCCAGATTGTGTGACAAATTCCTGCAACATCCCACAAATTGATCAGCTTTGCTAGAACCCTTCCATAGAAGGAAATAAGGCAGTATGATTGCAGAGGGAAACTCAAAGAAAACCTTTTACAGAGAAACTGCATTTGGTTAGAGTAGTAATCATAGTGCATGGGCTTCATGGGCATTCATAGTTCACAATTGAATACAATGTTGTGCACATCATTGCTAGCTCATAAATACTTCTGAAGACTTTTCATGGGCTTGGTGCTGATGACCACAACTACAACAAGTCTTGATTTTCTCATGAGTCATCTTCTTTTCTGAGATGGCTGGAAAGAAGAAAAGTGGGATCTCATGAATAACACCAACAACAGCAATAATACAAGGAGGCCACTGCAAAGAGTAGAAGATCTAAATATCAATGGCCCATCTGACAACCTCTAATTAGGAAAACATTATTGAGACAAAACATTTCAATTTTCTTTGTAGTCCACCTTGTCACAACTCCCACTCTATCACAAAGCCAAGGAAAAGACAGTCATTCTGGTTGCACCAGCTAATGAAATGAAATTCCAACATACCATACACAATTGAACTATCTTCTGTCTTATCCAGTTTTGAAATCAAATAAACGTCAACATTTGGCACTTTCTGTTCCTCCATGGCCCTCATACCACTTCAACCACTTCCAAAAGTTCAAAGCCCTCATTGTGATCCTGATAAAAGATCTATGAGACCAGGCATGTGACCTATGATACATGTGTGATTTGGATGGTGACTAACACAACATGAGAAAACCAGTTGAAGCAAAAGGAAGTTGTTATTCAGCTGTGTGTGCTAAGTAGTAGATTAGTGCAACAACTCACTGCATGAACTGTCAGATGTAAAACTACAGTTTGCAAACCTCATAATTATTATATATATATATATATATGGGAATTGCAGAAAAATCTCCACATCAACAATTTGAAGGTAACACAATGACAGTGAGTGCAGTCTTAACATTATGAGAGTTGCTCACAAAGGGGCAGACTGTCACCTTCATCATAAATAACACAGCCGAGCTGCCCACAACTACCCACAGAGCTCATAATCTTAGTAAAGTATAGTATACTAGAGGCAAAGTATTGTGGGTACTCACAGTAACCTTGCCCTAGGAAGCTTGCCATTCTCCACTGGAATAGAGCCCATCACCAGCTCAGTTGCGATTGACAAGTCACTACACAATTGTGGATTGCATGTGCCAAGGTTTTGTACCTGGTCATTGAGAGGTATCATAAGAGAAAATGATTGCGCAGTTTGTCAAGGACTCAAAAGGCGGTTACCGAAACAGAAGACTCCACAGAAAGACTTTCATTCAGCTGTCCAGATCTTTTTACCAGAGCTTCCAAAACGTGATTCGAAGCTTGTTCGAAGATGATGGATATGGCGATGTAGGTCTACATCAGATCTGATGAGATCCTCAATGACCCACATACGGGTAAGAAGCATCAAGGGGTCTTACAGTTTTAATGAAAAGCCAAACAAACACACACGTCTTGTCTTTCGACAGGAATCGCAAGGATCCAAGTTGAAAGTCACCAGAACAACATGTTCTGAACCGTGGGAGATCCCTAGAAAGTAGATTCCGGCTCTCGGGACCTCAAGGAAAACGAGGTGTTGAGCTTTCTTTCTCGTAGTAGCTTCGCAAACAAGCAGCAACAGCAGAAATCTTCGAGCCGCCACAAAAGAGATGCCTGACACGACTTGCAGCAAGTTTCTCTCCACAAGTCCTTCGCGAAAACTCCTCGCTTTACACACGACACACACACGCACACATATTTTCCTAAAGTCTTTTTAAATCCCTTTTTCTTGAACAACCCGCCTTCTTCAGGTCAGTGATTTTTGTGGTGGCGAATTTTAGCCATTCTGCGAAAAACATTTCCAAAAAGGAATATTCCGTCAAAATTCCCCTTCTCAAAAGAAGAAAAAACAAAAATCGCCAGGAGAAAAAAAGAATTTTTTAAAAAAATTGACAGAAATCGTCACAACTGCCTACAACATGAAAGAAAGGGTACTTGAGATTTTTTTAAAACTTTCATAATTGTGAGTATCGCCAAATTTGGCTAAACAGTCTCATGGATGATCATCACTTGAGCAACATAAATTTTTTTAATAAAAATAAAAATAAAATAAAATAAACACTGCTTCTTGTTGTGTGGCCATGGGTGAACCAGCACGGTAGTATGGTTGCGTTAATACTGTCGTACCTAATAACCACTGGTTAGGCACTGGTTAACCACCTGAAATTCTGAAAAATACCTGCTTACCATGGCAAAAATATGAAAGAAAACTCTGAAGCACTATATATATATATATATATATAATAAATTCAATTATTTAGTATATATATTGTTCAATTGTAAAATATTTTACATTTTTGCTGCCAAAAATAATTATTAGGCATCTTCTTGCTGCCATAATACCTGGGTGGGTTCAACACACATTATTGAATAGTTTATTTAAGTTTTAAATTTAACATTCCACATGTGAGTTTTTTAATTTTGAACTTTTTGACATGTAATGAATTTACATATTAAACTATAATACGATTTCAAAGTTCTCTTATTGTTCTTGAGCTCAATGTGTTCACACAACTAACATGCTTATTTTGTACTAGGCCAAGGTTTGATTCCTGATTCTTGTAATTTAATTTTTTTTTGAAAATTTCAACAAGGTTAAATTTTGTTCAAAAACTTTGACAAAGTAAAAACTGATTTAATCTAATTTGTTGAAAATTTCAACAACAGGGTTGGCTAAAGTATGTCAACCCATTGTCAGTAGATTTGTTAATGCACAGTTCTCGAGAAACACACAAGTTCTGTGCATTTTCAAATTGTCACAAAAGTCCAATCTCCTACCTGTTCTTTCTTTCACCACATTTCGAGAGTTTGACTTATGGATTCAAAAATTTCCTATTGTTGAAATTTCTTCAGAAACAAGCCTTTAACCGTGGAATCTTGTAACAGAAGTGAGATTCCTGAATCCAACTCAAACGCGAAATCCTTGACATGAGATTCCTGAATCCAACTCAAACGCGGTATCGTCCTTGACGTGAGATTCCTGAATCCAACTCAAACGCGGTGTCGTCCTTGACGTGAGATTCCTGAATCCAACTCAAACGCGGAATCCTTGACGTGTGTGTCCGAGGTGTGTGGGGGGGCCCCATGGGCCTGTTATCACTTCTTCTTTTTTTGTTGGGCCCTGGGAAAATCATTCCATCCAACTTTTGAAAGTTTTACCTTCTTAGAACAGATTTCACGTAAATTTGGGAAGCCTCGTAATTATTTGGCAAATGTTCTACCGACTTATCTTTTTGACATGATAGCTTATTTTTGGGGTGCACTTTGGTGGCCATGGTGAACCAGCACCTACACTGCTACCTTCACATTCTTGAGTGAGGCTCTTCTTAGTGGTCATATTAAACCCTAGAAATCCTTACATTTGGGATTAGAGACCCTGATTTAGTCTGAACATGAGATATTTATAATGTTTAAAAATAATTTAATTTAAATTAAATTTGGGTGGTCATATTAATTGCTAGAAATGTTAGATTTGGACTCAGAGACTCTGATTTAGTCTAAGCATGGGATATTTATAATGTTTAGAAGTAATTTAAATTAAATCTGGCTGGTCTATTAAACCATAGAAATTTTAGATTTGGACTCAGAGACTCTGATTTAGTCTAAGCATGGGATATTTGTAATATTTAAAAATAATTTAAATTAAATTTGGCTGGTCTATGAAACCCTAGAAATCTTACATTTGAGATTAGAGACCCTGATTTAGTCTATGCATGGGATATTTATAGTGTTTAGTAGTAATTTAAATTACATTTGGCTGGTCATATTAAACCCTAGAAATGTTAGATTTGGAGACTCAGAGACTCTGATTTAATCTAAGTATGGGATATTTGTAATAATTATAAATAATCAAAATCCATTTTTGGGTTTTTTACCATGGTACCAAGGTGGGTAATGGTTCACCCAAGGCCATTTTGGTGTGGTAGAGAATTATTTAAAAATGCCTTCTCACCAGCCTTCTTTTTACTAGACAGCCATAAAATTTAAAAAATTATAAATTATAAAATTTGAACATAAAGTCTTTTTGAATAGCCCTTTCTAGTCCATATTTTTTTCCCAGGTAAATTCCTAATGGCATTTCCCAATAGTTCAATAACTTCAAGCTAGTTCCCAAGTTACTTTTTATAGCATTTTGTTTTGAGATGCCAATTGCACAGATCACACTAACTTGCTTGTAAAGGATCATACGTAAGTGTAAGTATATTCAAATGACATTCTTTTAATGGAAGCATGCGAGGAAATAATGCAATTAAGAGTTACTCATAGCCTCATGCTCATTTTTCTTTAACAATTTACAAACTTTTCAGTTCATGAAATTGGACTTGCATTGGGTAAGTGATAGAATAACATTGCCTTCCCCTCTTCAAATTCAATCTTTTGAAGAGCAAAGTCAATAGGATTACTATAAGCACCCAAATATATGGGCCCCTCTGAACCTAAAGGTTTAGGGTTTTGTGGTCATGCAAGTGATGAGGAACTCCCAATTTATTTATTTATTTATTTATTTATTTTTATGGCAAAAAATGACCAAGGGGTTTCATGTTCTTTTGGTTTTGTTTGCTTTTTCTTTTTTTTAATTTGATTCACAACCACCTGTTGTCATGATGTCATTGAACAAGAGTTTAGTTTTAAATTGGGATCTCCTTCTAAGGTATAATTGATCATGTATAATTTTTTTGAATTTTCATATGTTTTTGTAACCTATTACATTTGCATACATTTTGCTTTTTTTGGGTGTGAATTAGACTATTTACATAGTAGGTATTTTTTATTAAGTGAGGAAAATATTGAATGAGCACTCCATTGAAACATCAAAAATGATGGTATGAAAACATAATTACAAATAAAGTGATGTACACATTTCATCACAAACTTATTAACTTCATTGGTTCACTACTACAATTTTGCAAAATGAATGTATTGCATTTCACATCACCAATTATAATTTTGTATAATTAAAATATTGTAATCATTCCCAAGAAATGAATGAAATATTAGTACAACAAATTATTGCATCTCCTTTGTTATTTTGACATAATCAATTACGATTTGCAAAAAAATGAAAGTATTGCACTCTCTTTGTTATTCTATCTAATAACAATACCTCTTTATTGTTAGATTTGTTGTTTGTGCAATGCAATCATAGCTCAACAAAAATCATCTCCTACAAACTGACTAGGTAAGTAGGAGCAAGTAGTTGGCAGATCATTATGTACATAAAGGCAATTGGTTTGTTTATTGCTAGGTAGATTTTAGGGGCCATAATGAAATTAATAGGTACATGAAATAACAATTGAACCTACTTAAATATTTTTAGGAAAACTAAATATAGGTGAGTAAAACATTAAATATATTAATTGTGCTAACCTAGGGTAATTAATTGTAGCATAAGGCCCAATGATTTTTTTTTTCTTTAAGCAATATCCATCCAAAATGGTGCCTTGGCAAGTGTTGGTTTAGTGCGGCTAGATATATGTATCTAATGACCCATGCACCTTCATGTATGGGTATTAGTTTAAGCAAAATTGGGTGAAAAAAATAATTTAAAACAAAAATCCATGGCAACCAATGAAACAAAGGACCCAACAACTAAGAAATGGGGGGTTTTGGATTTTTGGGGTCTTGTTCCCAATGTGTTCTCCAATATGTTCCCAATAACATCACATTTTATCCCACAACCTTTGTCCAAAGTTTGGACTCATTTTAAACAATATTCACACTTATTGCTATCTTGTTAATAAATGTGTGTTGAATTTTTTTGTTTTGAGGAATATTAACATTTAAAATGTTATTAAATACAAAGAATGATGCGGCAACCTTGTTGGCATGCACTATTAACATGATGTTAACTCAAAGTTATGCTTCACATCAAATTTTAACAAAATTTATGTTTAGAGCAAAAAATGTTGTGTTACATAAAATGACACAAAATGAACACATAAATCATTGTTAAGCTTTGTTGCAAAAAAGTTGAAGAATCAAACAACATAGTTTTTTTCTTTACACATAAGTTGTATAGCAAGTTCATTTGTGCTCATGGTGCAATGAAGTGGACAAGTTGTTTGTACTCATGGTAAAAGATCCAAACTAGGTGGCCATGTTCATTGCAAAAAAGTGAACAAGGCACTTGTGGCAAAGAATTGGATGCTTCATGTAGATCGTAGGTTACATGATTTCTAACTTTAATGATGAAAAAGAAATGGAAGAATGTATGTCCCCTCCCTCTTTAAATCTTGAAATCTCCAACCTCTTTGAATCATGATACTTGCAAAAACAAACGTACAAACAATGCATTCAAAACTAATAAAAGCAACTAAATTAGGGTAATTTAATGTATTTAGAATTGAAAAGAAAAAACCAAGTTTAATGAGGTCCATCTTGTTTAGGGTTGCATCCCAACTTTAAAGATGTTCCATCCAAGAATAAGAAAATCAACGAGGGTAAGAGGAAACAAACTCCATAGAATTTGCAAACACAAGACTTTGTTTAAAGATTCATTCCAAGAAATCACATTAACCCAATTGCAAACACAAGGAGGTTCTTAGATTAATTCAAATGAATTAGGAAAAACCACTCAAGCTACAATCAATCATGTGGATTTTCACAACCATGAATTCCAAACAATAGTCACAAATTGAAAAAAGATTTTTGCTATCATGATGAAAGTAGAGCATTCATGTCATGTAAAAAATGAGCTTGCTTGCAAAAATAAAAGAGAATTTAGAGCAACAATTTCAAACCATATTTGATTACATGGTTGATTTTAGTCATAATGAGGAGTATTAGAACATGAATTTACAAGATAAAACGTCACTTCAATTTGACAAAAACATGTATGAAATGATGAAAAATATATTTGTGTAGAAAATTAATTTATCAACCACCTCATGTGAAAGACCTTATGGAGGATCTTGACACTCTCTATAAATCAATAAATCTTGCAACAAAAGATGCCACCAACTTCAATGATGATAGTAGATTTTAAGCATGTCTTAAAAAACCACCAAGCCCATTAATTTGCATTGCAGTAGTTGGATGTTCAATCTTGATTCCATTAACACCAAAAAATATCCAATTACAAAACATGATCAACCAACTCTTCATCCACAACTAACCAAAAAACTAAATTTAATAACTCCAAGTTTAATCAACAAAATAGGTCATCATTCAAAACAATCAATCAAAAACACGTGTTAAACATAAGTAACCTTTACTTCACAAAAGCATGACAAATGCAACTAAAAAATGAACTCAATTGTTAATGGATTCGAACATGTTGAAAATCTTATCATAGAAGATAAATGATAAAAAACTAAGAAGATTTGTTGTAAAAATAATTATAGTACTTCAAGGTGCAAAACAACACAATGTCATGCCCGTATGCATGGTCTCATACATGACAGCCGGTTACGGGCATGCCAATTATGCCTTTAGGATTAATGTACATTCTTAGGTTATTGTACGCTATTAGGTGTTTTAGGGTTATGGCTTGTTTAGGGTTTCAGCTTTGTTGACGATTGTATAAAAGGTCAAACTTTTTTCTTCTTTTGTTAGTTTTTTTTAAATTCCTTTGTCAAGGTAAGTTTCCTCCATAATTAGATTAGATTTCTAGATGTTCCAGTGGTTATTACACGGCCATTGTTTACATACACTATGTTTTCTTTCCTTCTTTTCGATTCAATTAATTCTAAAAAAACTGTTATTTATTGTTTAATGTTGAAAACAATAGATTTTTCCTATCTTTGAGTTTCTTGGGTTTCTTTTGCTTGTTGGTTTCTTGTGTCCTTAAGTTGTTGCTACTTCTTCTTTTTCTACTATTATACTGTAACTACAACAGAAACAATAACCATAACTACTAACAACGTAAGTGTCGTCTTCTCTTCCACAACATGAGGAGTTTCAGTAGCAACCTCGAGTACTCCTCCTCTTGCCACAACTTTAATAGGGGTGAAGGAAGCATATGACACCAAGTTCTTCTTTCAACTTGTCCGTAAAGATCCGGGCTTGCTCAAGAATCAAGTTCTTGACTTCCTAAATTAGTTTTTCAATATTGACAATGGCAGTCGTTCGGGCAAAGACCAAGCTCTGTTTCCTTGCGCCAAAGCTACTTTTGTTGTTATGATTCATTTTCATCTAGTTGAGCTACTTCTCACCACTGCAAAATCCAGTTCTACCGGTCTTAAAGGAGAAAGCCACAGGTCTAGTAAGCCCCTAGATACCACCACCCCAAATCTTCACCTAGGCAAGAGTTGCCATTGCTTCGAAATCAAAAGAGAAGTCGAGGAGGCACTGGAGAAAAGATGAATGTGCGTGTTACAACACAAGAAGATAAGACAACATTTTCTCTCGCTCGCATAGAGACACAAGAGGAGGTCGAAGAAGCCTTGAAGACTTTTGAAGCTATCGAAACCAAGTGCAATGTCAAGTTTTTAAAAAAAAAAAAAAAAATTCTTCTTCTCCAATCCATTGTTGTAAAACTTGTAGACGTGGATAGTTCTACAGCGTTGTCGATCATAGTCGCCATCCGATGCCATTGTTGTCCGTCATAGTCGCCGTTCATCCCAGTCATCGTCCGTCACAGTCATTACTGTCGTCCCTTGTAGTTACCGTCCGCCATTGTCACTGTCATAGGCACCATTTGGCGTCGTCGTCGTTATAGTTGTCGTTCAGCATCGTCGTCGTCACAGGCAATATCTGGGGTCATCGCCATCATAGTCGTCATTCGACATCGTTATCGTTGTAGTCATAATCACCGTTGTCGTCACAATTGCCATTCAGCACCATCGCAGTCGCTGTTCGTTGTCGTCACCGTCCATCGCTGTTCTTCACTGTCACCATTCATCACCATTCGTCGCCATTCATCGTCGTTGGTTGCAGTTCCATCAACGTCGTCGTTCATCATTGTTCGTTGCGATCCATCATCATTCGTTACTATTCGTCATTGTCTGTTGTCGTCCGTTGTTGTCCATCATTGTCCATTGCTATTTATCATCATTTGTTGTTGTTCGTCACCGTCCGTTGCTGTTCGTTACTATTCATGGTCGTTCGTTGTCATTCGTCGTTGTGCGTCACCATCTATCGCTATGCATTGCTATCTATTGCCGTGCGTTGCCATTCTTCTCTGTCCGTCACCGTCCATAGCCCTTTGTTGCTTTCGTCACCGTTCATCACCATCTATTGTCGTCCATCATCGTTTGTTGTAATTCTGTCAACATCACCGTTCATCGCCATCCATCACAATTCCGTCCAACGTCCATTAGGTTCAATTTGACATCCGTCAACATCCATCCATCTGATTTCATCTATTCGGCCCCTTTCTTCCATCGACATCCATCTATCGCTGTTCATCCCCATCGACGCGTCATATTCTTCAAATCGTATGTACTGCATACATACGTATCTGATATTATAATCTTCAAACCATATGTACATATTATTTGTTTTTTAAAGAAATCTATATACGATCTTGAAGAATATGTACATCTACATATTCTCGTATTAATACATACATCTTCGTATTTCGTATTAATATGCATATCTACGTTATATTTGTATTAATGCATACACTTACGTCATCTTATTAATACATAAATATACGATTTTTTTCTTCTTCTACTTTATCATGTAGCATTGGTGATTACAGAAACCAAGAGCTGCTTAAGGTTTTTTTTTTAAACATTTCACATTTCAATTTCCATTATGGTTGCATTTAATTACATAGGTTATGTTAGAACTTTGTAGTTAGTGCTTTGTATTGCTACAAAACTTTGGGGCATGGGACAACACCATGTCCTTAGATGATGAGAGCATTATCATTCAACTATAGCCAAGGTATTAGCTACGAAGTAACACACGATCATTTGAGCAAATTTTTTTAAGCTCACAATCTTCACTACGATCAAGCATCTACAGCGCCATCGTCATTCGGTACAACTCGTACCAGGAATTCAAGTTTAGGTTACACTACATTAACGATACATTAGAGTCCATTTTGAAGGGTTAAGTAATGAGGTACACCTGTTGCCACACTAACCTTCACACCATCATCGTATATTCCGCTGCAAATCGTTACTTCTATGCCCATATACACCATGGAGGTTAGTAGTTCCTCTAGGAGAATTGAGAAGTTCAACAAAAGGCGAGGTACCATTTTTTTTAAGGAGTTCAAGGCAACTTTCTCAATTATGGTTTATGAATTAGACTTCAAGTATGGTGTTAATTGCACCGAGACATTCGTATTCAAATAACTAGCCTGTTATGTGCACTATGAGGCATTGGATGTCTACGAGTAACATTCTCCAAGGATTTTGGGCGTCACCCAGATCCCCAATCCATCTTATGCCATAGCCATCACCACCGCCTCTTAAACTACACTGCAAGTTACCATTGCACATCATGGGATTGTGCCCAATAATCCAAATCTGGTACCTACTTGAATAAACATTTCTCTTCAATAATTCATTGTTGTTATCGCAAACATTCCTCCCACCATCAATGCACCAACTTTTGCTGATCTAGTGGGGGAATTCTTTTGAGTTCTTGAGCTGGAATTTTTGGTTAAAAGTTTTTAAAAAATTCTCCAGTTCACCACCTTTTTTTGGCAAAAGGATCAAACCTTCAAGATGCTCTATAGGAGGCTTCTCAAGCTTAAAGAGGATACTCAGAGCATCACAGACCTAGAAGCTACCCATCGATATCTTTGTTCATTGGAAGATATTCCATGTGTAGGTTTTACATCGGGTTTTTATAGAATTTGGAGACTTGTACACTTTGTTAAATGTGTACAACATTTTTAAAAAGTTGGAATTGGTTCATGCACACTATGAGGCTAATATTATGAGGCCTCTAGTACGTTCAAGGCCTCAGCCTCCACCATCTACGCCAACCAGATCATCACATTCTTTTTCAAGGGCTAAAGTGATGCGTTCGACTACACCCATCCTACCTTCTTATAACTATTGTGGCAATCCTGCCCACAACGCTAGTGAGTGCAACATTCCTTTCGAGGATCTTTTTTATGATTATTGTGGGAAAGAGGGACATCAGGAAGTTATTTATTTTGCCAAGTTCCCGAAACGGAAGTAATTTTAATTACCACGGCAAAATTTGCTAGCATCTTCCGCTGCCCCTCAACCAAAAACCAAAGCACCTCAGCCTTCCATTCAAACTTTCCCCACCAAGGGTAATTCTAGTAAGAATGTTAAGAAGAAGGAACAATGCTGATAAAAGGGAGGTGTTTCAAGCCCATGTCGTTCAAATTTAAACTCTACAAAATGAACTCGAATCACTGAAGGCCCAATTTGCTAATCTAAAAGGCAAGTCTTCCCAACCAACTAATCATGCACAACTTGTATAGGGTTTAGGATCACGGGAGGGACCTCTTACGTCGTTTTATGGCCTCTCACACCATGCCACGGTTGGGGAGTATGTTTTTTATAGTGCACACAATTTTAGTTTCACACCAGAATTTGTCACTTCTTTTTACCCTTCCTATTTCATGGCATAAGAGGCTAGTGTGGCACTTAAAGTTTTTGCCACTAGGCAAGTAATTCAAATTAATGGACTTGCATCTAGTTCAACTCCTATTACCAAAACTAGAAGAGCTTGAGTAATCATGCCACAATCTTTTTGTCTTTTCAACACGGAAGAAGAACGCACCTTGTTGGCAAGGGGGGAGAAGACTACTACACCACAAACTGCTAGGGCATCAAATTCTCGTGTCCCAGGAGTACATGTACATTAGTAAACATACAATTTTCCACTGATAAGCCTATGGAGTCTCAACTTCAAATGCATGAAATGGCGCAAAAGCTTATGAGTACATCGTTGTTTAGTTTTCAAGATTTGAAGCTAAGCACCAGGGACATAATTGCAGTATTAAAGGATACCTTGAACACTACATCAAATCTTTTACCAATCCTTGATCCACATGCTACATGGGTCCCATCCAACACCTTAGAGAGACACTCAATTGGCTCACATGTTGGAGATGGCATTTGTAATCTAGTCATTAGTTCTAGCATGGCTAAACTAGTGGGCTCTCCTACTTTGATTTTACATTCACATATTAGAAAGGAATTAAAAACACCTCACTTGTGGATTTGTTACTCAGCAAAGGCGTTGTGGATAACCATTTTCTTCACAAAGTCTCTTACTCATTTTTGAAGGTGGTGCCTAGTGAGAGAACTTCCATCACCACCGGAGTTACCATTGTTGATAATACTTAATCAACAATCCAAGTGGGAGGATGTACACCCAAAATGGTATTTCTTGATACAGGTGCCTAACTAGTGATTCTTGGAATTCAATTCGCTAAAAAGATGGGCATGTTCAACTTTAAACTATGGAAATCTATGTGGCAAATTCACAGTGCTAGTGGGAGTGTAGAGGAGGTACTTGCGGAGAGCTCAGATTTGATTACACTTAACTTCAATGAAAGTACATATCAAGAGTTTTGCCTATAGGTCAGATGTTTAGTCACTAATGCCACCAATTACAATGTGCTCATTGGGCAAAAGGCCCTTTTTCCACTAAGTTTCACAATTGACAACTAGTTCGAGCATGCATATTACCGAGTGGATTGGGAGATTGATGGCCATCGCCTGGGATACTACCCCTTGATTTACATGGGAACCATAATCCTATGGCTCACCATTGTATGTTCAACGAAACACACACAATTTCCTACATCCAACAAGTTAGCCATGAGTGGATAGAAGGAGATGAAGAGGAGACAGCTTACGCCCAAGTTATTGAAAGCTTGAAGGTGGTTCCTATTAACATTCAAAACGGAATAAAGGTTTTACAGAGGTTCAAAGCAGCCAACGAGCCCTTGGTCAAAACTCTGTCTAATTTTGAAAACATGGAGAACCATGGCGAACCGATTTAGCCAATATTTTGTCAACTAATCACTTGGACATTGCCTAAGGAAGGGATTACATTATTAGAGCTCTTTGGTGGTATTGGTACAGGTCTCGAAGCCCTACTATAGTCAGGGATGGTGGTTTGGAGGTGTTTCTACGTAAACATTGATCTTATTGCAAGGCAAATGGCGACATCGAGAATGATGGAGCTCACAACCAGATTTCCACAATAGTTTGCAACCACCGCATGGAAGGCCAGTTTCATTTTCTTGCCCTCTGACATACAACTAATTCAGAAGAAGCATATGGAATTACTTGGTCCCATGGACCTCATCATTTTAGGTTGTAAGTGTTAAGGATTTTCAGCGGCTAGATTTGGAGAAGGCTTGAGTGACACAAGATTTAGTCTTTTCACAAACATGGTATGATTGATCATTGGGCTCAATCCATTTCTCCTATGCTTGGTTATGTAATTAAGAACACCCCTTCTTAGCTTAATCAGAGGGAGAAAGTCCAAGAGCACTACATGCTAGTTAAGCATTATTTTGGAGAGCAGTTCCTACTTGATGTGGCACAATGCGGTTACTATGTGCATTGGTTACGCAACTGGTGGACCAACCTTGCACCATTCTCAGTTCTGCAATTGGCTTTGAGATACACCATTAGAAACCCCAACTATAAGTTTTTCACATATTAGATGATCAGAGCTATCGCCAACTAGTTACAAGGCAAGAAAAACCTCCTTGGTCTCCTGCGAACGCAATAGGAAAACCATGAAGTGCTTGGCCCACCTTTGTTTCCTTCCCAAGAGCACACACCTTTCAAGGAGATGAACTAGGCCTAGTGTATCGTCATGCTTCAACCACTTCTGATGAACCAAGCATAGAAGAAAGAAAAAGCACTATGGGGTTCCAAACTGGCATTACTAATCACACCAAGATGACTAGATTGGAACGTAACGCTCTATTAGGGAGAGGCATGGACCTAAACTCCATTACATGGTTGTTGGTAACTTGTGTACTCTTTCAAATGTACATAACACCAGCACTGATTCAATCAGCTTGCAGTTATAGGGATGTGACTTCATGGCACCTCGACCAAATACACTTGCTTATCTTCAACACTCTACATTTCATTCTTAGTGTTGGGGGGGAGGAAGTACCATGTAATTTGACTCAAGTTGTTTCTGATACATCTGGTGGTACATCAACTTCTAGAGAAACAATTACAACCTTCTACGAATCTATACAATTGGATAGTGGAGAACCTAATACACCAAGTTCTTCAATCACACTTTCCAATTCCATTCCATGTGTTTCCAACTACCCTTTCATTATGGGGAACCAACTCACCAAGCAGGAGAGAAACTAGGTCACAAACTTGTAAATTAAATATGAAAAAGTGTTCGCATTCTCAATGAAAGACTTAGGTAGGTGTAAGACCATGTAATTTTTCATAGACCTTACAGATGAGACACCCATCTATTGGAGGAGACATAGGTTAAGCAAACATGAGTGGGAATTAGTAGATGAAAGATGCAAAGAGCTCCATGAGGCTGGTTTCATTTAGCCATCAAGTTTTGATTTCGTAGCTGTTATAGTAATGCCAGCAAAGAAGGATTTAGCTGGATTATGGACTGAGAAAAGGATGTGCGGGGATTATAAGCCTTTGAACCTAGTTACACCTTAGGACAGGTACCCCATGCCCATCCCTAAAAAACTGTTTGATAGCATTGGAGATTCAAACATCTTCACAATTATGGATTTGAGGCAAGGCTTCAACCAGACTGTGTTCGTTATAAAGGATCAGAAGAAAACGACATTCCATGGAAGCAACAAGTTGTGGGAATGGCTTGTGATGCCTTTTGGATTAAAGAATGCATCTATCTTCTTTCAGTGAGTCATGGACCAAGTTCTTGTAGGGGTAGATTTCCTAAAATGCTACATAGATGACATTTTAGTGCATAGCAAGGGATTTTTACAGCACTTGGCTCATCTTGAGGAGTTATTCAAGACGCTCCACGAAGTCAATATGAAGATTTATCCTAAAAAGTGTGAGTTTGTTGTCACTTTAGTAGTCTACCTTGGACATAGAATTTTGCCAAATGGTATTATGGCTCATTGGGCCAAAGTAGTAGCCATTTTGGAGATGCCCAATCCTATTAATGTTCACACTTTGAAGAGTTTCATCAAACTATGTAATTACTACTGGATTTATGTCCGAGATTTCAGTACTATTGCTCATCCTCTCTATGCATTGTTAAAAAAGGTTGTTGTTGGACATGGAGTGAACAAGCTCAGGAAGCTTTTAACACACTCAAAGAAAAGCTTTCAAAGTTCCCCATTCTAAGAAAACTTGATTTTAGCAAGGTTTTCATTCTACACATTGATTGGAGTGCTCTTGGTAGTAGTGTTATTCTTAGCCAACTTGATGAGGAAGGCAAGGAATATGTTATCACCTATGCATCCCGAAGCAACAACAAGGCTAAGAGCAACTACTCTTCATACGAGGGGGAGTGTCTTGCTATTGTATGGGTTGTCGTATGTTTTAGGCCCTATCTTTATGGCACCAAGTTCACTTTGTATATCGACCACCAGCCTATCAAGTGGTTGATGACCAACGACAGGCTTACTGGTAAATTAACTCATTGGGTGCTTATATTTTAGGAATATGAATTCAAGGTTATTCACCAACCTAGTATTACACATCAGAACGCGAATACCTTGTTATGAAGACCCCTCACTACCTTTGAAGATTTCTCAGAAACCATGCAAGACTTCACCAAATTCTAACAATACATGTATCTTATGCATCAAGTTATTTTGCATTATTACAATGTAATCTGGTTGAGCATCCCATTGTGGATATATGGGAGGACTTGGACACTTTGAAATTTCTTTAGCATGGGGAATACCCTCCCCAAGTTATATCAAGTCATCGAGATTGCATATAACAACGGTCCAAATGCTACTCATGGAGGGACAATCACTTTGTCAATGCTTACCACAAGGCGACAGAGTGGTTCATCCACCACATGAATGACTTGGTTTTATTTAGAAAATACACTCAGAGCTTACACATTTTGGAGTTAAACGTATTTATAGCCTTTTTTCTCCTCATTACCATTGGAGAGGTATGTATGCTTAAGTCCGGGACATCATTACTAGGTGTGAACAATGTGATAGAGTGAAAACTTCCTTCTCCTCTCGACAATTCACACTTTTTCCACTCTTTATTAAGGGCATGTTTTATCGTTAGTCATGTGATTTAGCTAGAGAGTTACCATAGGCTTCTAGGGGTAATGTCTACATCATGAGTATGATTGAACATTTTTCAAAGTGGGTCAAGCTTGTTGCATTGTTGGACAAATCATCACATAGCACCAACTAGGCTTTCTTACAACATGTCCTAAGTAGGTTTAAAGCTTGTGTTGAGTGCTTTATTAATCAAGGATCAAAATTCAGAAGAGAATTCCAAGACCTACTTGATCATGCTCTCATTGACCATTGCCAGACTTCAAGGGATCATCTTCAAGCTAATGACCATGTAGAGAAGATGGTTCAAACATGCAAAAAAGGACTTCGGAAGATTTGCCTCACTGGGAACAAAGAGGATTGGGACCTAGCCCTACCTTACATCGCCATGGGTTATAGGATGTCCAAACACGCCTCTTTGTCTCATTTCACTCCTTACTTTCTACTTTTTGGGAGACATCCCATTCCACCTTCTTCCATTACTGCTCAAATGGACCAGGTTGTGGACTTGGACTCCCCAGCCACTTGGGTTAAGGTCATTGCAAAGAAGGCTACTATATTCAAGAAGGTTATGCCCATGGCCATGGAGAACTTGTTCATTGCACAACATCGAAACACCTTATAGTATGCACACACATGAGGTGGCAATTACAAACCTAAGGTGAAACAATTTGATGTTGGTGACTTTGTGTATCTGTAGTGAAAACCTAATGATACTTTAAACACTTTTTACGGTCGCACTATTTTGAGAATTAAGGCGATCAAGCCTTCAAGTGTGTTAGAATTGCAAGGAGCTAACGAATGCACAATTTAGGATCACTCCAAAAATTATGTGCCCTGCCACCAGCCAAACTTGGATCCTACCATCATCATGTTAGCTTGGATTCCTCCACTTGACTATCCATGTCAAGTATGTCAGAGGACAGACAATGTTAATCAGATACTGCTTTGCAATAATTGTAATGGTGGATACCATCTATTCTGCTTCAAACCGAAGCTCACTCAAGTTCTTGTCGACATTTGGTAATGTTCATCGTGTTCTCTTGCAACACCTTGATTTCTACTCAGACCATGCCACGTTTTTCCAGGTTCAAGTTTGGGGGAGATACATGAAAATTTCATCTTAGCCTCCTTTTGTGCATTGTATATATATGTGCATGCATATCTTTTTGGTTGATTAGTTTCTACCTTTGATTGGTTTTAGTATTTTTGTTTAATAAAGTTTATTATGGATTTAAACCCTTATGACAACGAACGTCACGACACTACATGTCATGACAACAATCAAGACAACACATATGAACTTGATGAATGCCATTATTAGTTTAACACGTGTCATGAACTTGGTTTTCACAACTAAAAATAATGTAAACATTAATCCAACTCCTAAATACAAAACAATGCAACTCTCAATAATGAGCCTACTCACAAGGATACTACAATAAATGAAATAAAATGAACATTACATTGAGCTACATTTTCATACATATAAACTTGAGACATGGTTGAATGTAAACATGGAAGTTGTATTATCAAATGTTGACCTTTGAAATAAGAATTGAAGCTCTTTCATAGAACAATGGATGATTCAATAATGACACCACTTTTAAAAGGATGTTACAACAAATGATCAAGTAAAATCAAGACTATGTATGCTACATTTTAAAATACAAATCAAAACCTAAGATTTTCATATATTAATATAGACCAATCCTAGAACTACATTTTAAAATAAAAATGAGTATAAAACTAATCTAACAATTGCATTTTCAGATTTAAATTAATAGGGTCAAATCAAGCTAAAAGGAATCACCTCGAATATAACCAATTTTTTTTGACATGGTATAATTCTCATAAATTAACATAACATTGAAAATGTGTGCTGTATTTATACAATGCCTTTTCTAACACATCAATTTAAATCATTTGGATAAGTTTGAAAGTAAATCAATGATATAAGATATATTTTAACATGTTTTAAAATTTATAATAATTTTAATTATATATTTACGCATTGTTGTTCAACATTATCCTATGACTTTTCAACCAATATTCTTATCATATGCCATGTCATCTTATCAAGATTAATCATAATTAATTCAAGAGGCATTGATGACTCCTATTACGCCAATTTCACCATGTATAAATATTTATATATTAGTATTTATATCAATCTAGGAGTTGCATTTTTAAATATACACTAGTATAATATCAATCCAACAACTATTTTTTAAATAATACCAATACAAATGTGTAGATATGTTTGAGTTGAAACATTTTACTTCACTAATTCAAAATAGTTGATATGCATGTTCAATAAAATTAAAGAAATAAATGGTGATAAATTTACTTCAAGTTAGAAAATATTTTGTTATTGTCTTAAGTACATAGTTAATGCTCTATGAAATAATTCTTCTAATAGATCTTAGCCTTCAATGCTATGATGTATCGGTTCAACATTAATTTGATGCCTTTCATGAACATGTTGAGAGTTTTTTTTGCAATTTGAAATCAATTATTTACACATGAACATTTGTTTGTGAAATTCCCTTTCCAATCTCAACAAATTATATAGAATGCAAACACAAACAAAGGGGTCAAGTATGAAAGCCACATGTAAGTTGGATTTATTGAAGAATTCTTTATAGGTTTTTTTTAGAAATTTGAAAAAAATTCAACAAAGTTTAAATCATCCCCATTTATGTTTTCAATTATATACCCAAAATTCAATGTTGACCCTCCTCCTTAAAGAGGATCATGATCATGAAATTAAAATATATTCATTATCACCAATGAAATATGGAAGATAATGTCCATTTGTTATACACCCTTAACATCTAACAAGTCAAGTTATATTGCACACATATGTACAATAATCATTCATAAATCCAAGTAAACCCACAAACACATTTGTAATTTTTTAATTACAACCAATAATTGTTTGGGATACCATGTTACAAACTTTAGTTTTAAAGTAATAATAATAATTTGCAAATGCAACATGTTTAATTATGGTAATATGAATCCCATTAATGGCCTCTTGAATATATGGTTACGTACATTAGTTTTTAAATTTTGTATTACAAGTTGCATTTTTGAAATTGCTAATCATTTAATAACAAACTTGTACATGGCCTAATTGCCTACACAAATTCATGAATAACCACGGAAACATTAAACTTTCCAATGCCAAAAATTCATTACATATGAGAAGATTAAAACCTTGAGCAAGCTTGTATATCGAACAAGTTATTTGAATTTTGACAAGGATTGTTTAATAATAATTCATGTCTTGTATAATCAACAATGACCTTAATTACTCAACAAATTGAAATAAAAGACTTTACTCATCTTGAAATTTTTAACCCATTTTTTCATCATCATATGTTTTTAGGAGAGATTGAAAAAATCATGTGGTTGATCTTGGTTTCGCCCAATGACCAATGTCAATGTTTAGAAAACACATAACTAGTGACAAATGATAACTATGCAACAAAATAGTCAAAAAGCATTGAATATATGGGAGGGTCATTTACATTGTGCATAAACTAATTCTTGAAATTCAACAAAGGAAAATCAAGAAAAAGAATTTCAAGAAGCTCAAACATGGTCACAAAACAATTAAAAATATGAATGTGTTATTTTATGATAGTGATACAAATATAGTTGTGCAATGAAACAAACTTGTGAACCTATGGTAACAAAACAAGAACTTTAATGTAACCCATTCTTAAGAACATGTTAGGACAATGAGAATGACAACAAAAAAGAGTCACAAACAATGAAACAAACTAAAAAAACAATAACATTCATTAAAAAAAAAAACTAAGTGAAAAAACTTGCTTTTAGTTCATGCTTGTGTAATGTACAACAATAGCAAAAAACAACTTGTAAATCACAAAGACACAAAGACATAAACAAGATAGTGGAATCATTACAAGGTTGCAAAAACATAAAGATGTAAAAAAATTTGCAAAATTGTTGACATGTTGTAGAGACAAAAAAGTTCATGCTTGTGCATTGTAAACATAACTTGCAGGCCACAAAAACACAAAGATACAAAGAAAATTGCAAAATTGTTCAAGTCGCACAAATAAAAAGATGTAGACAAAAAATCTCAAAACATTGAATGATGATGTGAAATTGACATAGAAAAAACAAGTAATGGAGAGATGACGGATTGTGGCCTATGTGAATTGTTGAAAATTTGTTAGTGATTAAGGTGATGAGAAATCAATGCTTCCGACCACTTTTGCTTTTGGTGTGAACGTTGTTACTTTTTGGTTAGTACTTAGGTTAATGTTGATGTTAGACACCATGCTATTCATAATGTTAGCCTAACTTAACACTAGATGTCTAACATCATCATGTGTGAATTGCCTTTTATATAGGTGGGTCAAAAGGAAGCAATTCTATAATTTTATTTTGGGAGTGCAACCCTTCTTTTTGGGGGGGAACTATCCAAACTTCTAGAGTTTTTTTTTTGTGATGAACCAATCAAAATGTCTAATTACTCCCCTCCCCAAAAAAGAAATCAGGGCACACACCACAACTATTTAGTAGAAGTATCAATTTTCACAATTGAAAGTAGGTGTCAAGTCTGTGGCGAATCGTAAAGGTTTTAACATTTTCAATGGGGGTCATGTGGCATAATTTCATGGATCCCGGGAGAACCTCATAAGATCCCCAGACAGCGGACATTTTTTTCATAAGGTGATATGAAAAAGTAAATTTAAAAAAAAATTATATATATATATATATATATATATATATATATTCTAAAAGCACAGTTGCCATTTTCACAGTGTACTCAGAGGAGGGCACCTTATAACTTATAACCATGAAAGTTTCTTTGCCGAGAGGAGGAACTTTTCAGATTTAGAATGTTGTGCTTTATGCTCAGTAAAGTCGTCAGGGGAGGGCATTCTCAGAATTAGGGGCCACCTCGGCTTCATCTCGTGGGGGCCCCTTATTCTGAGAATGAATGCCCTCCCCTTATGGCTTTCCCGAACACAAAAATCTCTACTTAGAGGGAGGAATTTTCCAGTGGGTATTACATCATGGTTGGTGAGTGGGACTCACTCAGCCTCTCCACTTGTCCTACTCACGCAACATGAACTAAAAGTCGGGCATGAAAATGCCTCTCTATATATACAAAGGCATTAGATATTGGGCACTTTGTGACTCTGGACAGGGTTCATGTTTTCCCAAAGTTTTTTTTTGGCTCTCTTCATTTGGTCTCTGTTGTCACTTAATTCTTGAAAACAAGTCAAAAATTTGCTTGGTGTGTCAATTAATTTTTTTTTTAAAAAAAACATATTTTCAGCTTGTAAGGCACTTAAGTTTTATCGTAGTGATTAATCTTGTGACAGAAAATATTAAACCGACCAAAGGTCTTGAATGCTTCCCATTTAATATTTTCCTCTTGTGACATGCAAAAATATTCAACAACTCTTTTCGAAAAATGCAGCGTTTGCCTTGTTTGCAGGGTACAGGATGTCACTTTTACTTCATTTCAAACGTTTGACATGGTCTCTACCCCCTCTCCTCTGGCCAGCCCCCACCCCAATTGCTTTTGGCCTTTCCATTGCATGTGCGTGATGGACTTAGTGGGGGCTTACTTGTGCGCGTAACGACGACTTTTATTATGTTGCATTTCTTTTTTTTTTCTACTTGTGGTTCTTTCGTTGCACTTCACTTGCTTGTGCCAGAATCTCCTAGTTTTACTAGCAAAAGTTTGACAATTGTCTTTTTTTTAAATGCTAAAGTGAAGTGATTTTTTGGGGCTTCGATTGCAAAAAGTTGGGGAAAAGGGTAAATTTTTTTGGAGATATCTATATTTGGTTCCCTTAAGTGTGGGGTAGAAATAATACATAATAACCTACTTGTAATTTCTAAATTATACTAATAGGTTTCTTGAGGATATGAATCATATTTTCCATTGCCATGAGGTTTCATGCAATTATATTTATCACCTTGAAATATGGTCTCTTGTCACCCTTGAATCCAACATTCAAATATTTCAAACTTTATCTTATTTTTCCCCAAACAATTTCATAATTGCACATTCAAATATCCCTCAAATAGCCCTTTAATAACATCGTTTGAAAAACCCTTAATTCATCCCTATTTGCCTCAATTTTTTAAAGTCTTACAAATCACATGGTTCACCATGTGATTCAACATGCACATTAATTTGTGCAAATATTTTTCTAATGAGTCACCATGTGTGAGTCATGCATATTAATGTGAGTAAAATTTTTTTTCATGAATTATTATGTGTGAATCATGCACATTAATTGAAGTTATGATTAATTAATGATGATTGTTAAGAAAAAGAAATACAACAATAAGCATATAGGCAAGTCAATAAACATAGACAAGTTGAAATGACAGAATAGGCAAACAAGGTGACAAAGTAAGCAAATCAGTATGACAATATACTCGAATTGATATGGTAACATATCATTATGATAAGACAATAGTCGATTTGTGGCAAGTCGATTTGCCAGATAGTTAAGCTGTTATAACCATTTTGGGAGAATATAAAATACATTTCAACTCACTTTAAAGGGGTTTGAATGATGATTGTCTGTATGTTTATGCAATTCTTTTAAGAAAGAGAGCAAGGAAAGGAGTTATGAGAGGAAGGAAGGGAGAAAAACATTGTAGAACATGGTTTATAAAAATATTAAAAATGTTTTGTCTTCCATTCTTGTGATGTAGCATTGTATGTGGATTTAATTGAATGAACTTCCAAACTTAAAAAGGATTGAATGTTGTCTTGGTCAATATGCTTACATGGTACTCATTTTAATGGAGTAGGACAAGGACCCAATAGTGATATAGAGGTAGTTAATTTATTCATGAAAAATTAGAATTAACATTTGCAAAATTATATCACTAACATTTGGTGACCATGTTGGGGATAATTCAATTTGTTGTTGGAGAAATTGGAGGATTTAGGATGTAGTTTCTCAAAATTCATGTAAGATTTTTCCACATTACAATTAAGTTAATGGAAATTGAAAAAGGGAAAGTGGAAATTGATGAAATTGATTTTGGATTTTGCTTGATACATGTTTTTTATAGGGTATTACCTTGTGGATACACAAATTTGATAGGTGCTTATATAATTGAAAGAAAACATAATAGAGTGAATAAGATGACTATTTTGGGGGTTAAACAAGTATTAGTTTTTCTAAATTTATTCACTTATTATGAACAAAATATGGCAAAATCAATGATATTTCTGGATTATTATAATAATTTCTATGAAGGACATCATGAAAAATGGTAAATTATGACTCTTGTTGAAAGAGAAGATGAATGGATGAAAGAAAGTATAATTGTAGAAGAAGCTAAACAAAGATTAAAAATAAATTGTAGTTATGGGTGGAATTTCCAAAAGTATTTGTATACACCAAAGAATGCATTAGAATTAAATGAATGGGGTAATTTTTAAAAGAGATTTAAAACATACAAAAATTAGTTATTAAGAAAATAGATGGTGGTACTGAGGTGTGGTGTATACAAGATAGATCATTAATTATTGATGCTACCAATTTGACAAAATATAGAAGATGGTTACCAGTAATTATATGCATAATCACATTAATTTCTATAAAGAAATTTTTTGCAACGCATCATTTGATTCAGTTCTTGGATAGAAGAAAATTTATTAAACCCAACATTAATGCATTAATTTTAAAATGGATACCAAGTGATATGCTTTAGGCACCTAGGTCTATGGGTTCTGAATATGTCATGAGAACAAGAGGGAATGAAGAATCCATTTTCGAAATAATTAAATCAAAAGAATTTTGGTCTATAATCATGATTCCAAAATTGTATGGGAATTAAAAAGTGGGAGTGACAATAAAAATGGTTATAAAAAAGAAACATGAATTTTGTTTGGAACCTATGTCAGATAGAAATAAAAAAAGAGAAGATAACAATAAATTGAGAGACTAGAGAAAAGAAAATCGAAAGGAAGTTAAAGAGGCTGTTATTGTAGCCTGACAATTTATTACACAGAAAAGATAGAGAGGTTTTGGTGTAATATTTAATTCACCAATAGCATATCAAGTACTTCAACCTATAGAAGAAGAGGTGATTATAGTTACTCAAATTGATATTGAGGAAGTAAATAGATCGACAAGTGATGGGACTCAATAATTTACACAAATGGGCTCACCAAATGTTGATCATGAATATCAAGAACCAACTGAAGAATCAAATACGTTCTTATTGAATACACCAAAGATTATTGACAATGCATTTGGAACAATTGATTGGGTGATAGAAGAAAGGTGGCCTCGAATACCAAGGTGGTAAATCAGTGAAAACTTAGAGTGACAATGGAAGTTGTGATCAACCATTAAATAGAGAGCTATTTGGAACAACTCCAATTACTGAATTGTTGAATACAATAATTTTGTCAATTCGACAACCAACAACTATTACAACTGTGATGAACATGAATCCATTCATGGTTGTCCTACCTACAAATGTTTTGTGCATTCAACTATCGAAATATCATGACAATGATGATCATGTTATACATATTTGACAACTAATTAAAGTATGTGTGACTAATGGAAAAGATATGGATGATCATAAACTACAATATTTTCCAAATTCTCTTAGAGGGAAATCTATTGATTGGTTTGTTAGGTATAAGACTATTCGTCTAGTAGCAACATGGAATGAAGTACAACATGCTTTCATCAATTGATTTAGTGAGATTTGTAATAAAGGACAAGTGGTTGCAACTTTGAAATATGCAAAATAGAAAAAATATGAGTTTGTAGAAGACTACTATGACAGAATTTTGTGACTTTGTGTGATTATTCCATCACAACCACATGATATTTATTTAAGAGAAGCTTTTAGAAAGGATTGAGAACCAAAGTCAAAATGGCCATTATAAGTATGTTGTGAAGAACTTTGGCAAAAGTAGTAGAGTTGGCAATTATGACAAAAGAAAATATGCCAGTAAGAAAGAAAAGTATATTGAAATATTGTTAAGATTCTAACATTGAAAAATTAGAAGATTATAACGAAGAAGAAAAATGGAGACCAAAGAAGAAAGACAAAAAAATCACTCTTAAACTATTAGAAGAAGTGTGTATTGTCAAAATTGTTATAATCAAGGACACCTTACAAAAGAATGTAAATTATTGAACAAAACTTGTTAGATATGCAAACAAAATGATCATAACACTGATCAATGTCCCAACAAAGCAGTGCTTGGAAGATGTCTTTCAAGGCAAATTGTTCCAGTGCATGTGGTATAAACAAAAACAACTATAAGAATATAACACACCAAATAATCAATTTGGAAATCGATAATATAATTCAAGACCAAATGGTCAAAACTAGTGAAATAATGGTTAGAAGAATCATAATAACCAATATAACCAACATGGTTATAATCAAAATAATAAAATTTGGTAGAATGGAGTAAAGTGTTTTTGTTGTCGTAAAGAAGGACATGTAAAAGCTAAATGTCTTATGTGGAAGAAAGTAATGGAAAAGGAAGAGAAGAATTCCAAACCGAAAGTTGGAATTAATGTTACTATGGTTGAATGGGACCAACTGGTTATTGATGTGTGTGTGACCACATGAGGTCAAAGGACAAGTATGCTAGTAAAGGAACCTCTAGAGAAAGAGGTCAATCTTACAAGGAGTCAACAAACCAAATGGGAGAAAGAAAAGAAGGTTCATTTGGATGTAGTTGAAGAACTATAGAAAATTCAAAAGTTTGAAGATAAACCCATTGAAGTAGAAGCGTTACTTGTCAACTTGGAACCGGCCAAGTTGTTTTTTCAACCAAGAGGGCTAAATGGAAAGGTGCCATTGGGAATGACGAAGGAAATCAATTTGCTAAGTGGTCACAAAGGGTCAACTAAATTGACTAATCGATATGCTAAGCTAGCAAGAGCTCACATACCAACCAAAGTGGACACATTGACAAGAGAAGTTGATATGATAGGAAGTAAACATATTATGAATCGAAGTGACAAATTGACAAGAAAGGTTGATTTGATGAAGGCAAGTGAATCACAGGGAGTTGACAATAGTTAGACAAGGACCAAGATAGAATGACTATATATAGTGTAGTGGCAAACTGAAATGGAATGTTTGAGACATTGAATGGGTATGGAATTAATTTGAACTCAATAATAAAAGCTATAAAAGCAATTATGAATTTGCAATTGGAAGTGAAGTTGGGATAGTTAATGAAAATTTGTCTTCAATTAAGGGCGATGGTGGAAAAGTCTTTAATCAAAATGAAAGAAGATTAAGTTGCAGATGTTTGCAAAGTAACAACAAAGGTTGAAAATTTTGATGAAACTATATAAGTTGTTCAAGTTCGGGTGGGAAAATTTGCAGTAAAGGATGTGTTATTAGACAGTGGTTTCAATGTGAACATTATCTCAAAGAGTTTGAGAAAGAAACTTGGATTGAAAAGACTTCAATTGGCTCCATTTGTGGTGCGAATGGTTAACCGATGGAAGGTGTAACCAATTGCTTTTATTAGAAATTTGAAAGTCAACTTGGCAAGTTGTGATTATAAAATTTCAATCAGTGTTGAATATGGAGAATGGAATGGAAGCTTATTCCATGTTATTGGGACGACCATGGGCTGAAATTGGTTAAAGCTCCTCACAATTGGGGCGATAGTACCCTCATTATTATTTAGGAGAACAAATTGTGATGTTAAATACAATAAAACAAGCCAGTATTCATTCATCATTACAACTGAAGAATTCAGGAGGAAAGATTGTCAAAACAAGAAAAGGAACAACTTTATAATGCAGTACCAAAATTATGGCATGTAGGGGAAGTAGCATTTGAAAAATTATATTTCTTGAAAGAAATAAATTGTGGTACGTTACAACTAGAAGACATAATTGATTATCCAATGTATTTTTATGAACATCAACTAGGAGAAGCTTTAATATTGGATGAAACTACCGACGTCATTATCAAAGATAAAAAAATTGTTGGTTGGATAGTAACAACTAAAGAATAATTAGTTAAACTTAAGTTGGGAAGCAAAGAAGAACCTAAAGAGTTATAATTAATGTCATACTAATTACCAAGTGTATTTCAAGCACAAATTTAAAACGTGTTAATGGAGTACATACATGTTTTCGCATGGAGCTATAAGGAATTAAAAGGAATTCCAAGAAAAGTATGTGAACATAAAATTGAACTAATGGTGAATGTTCAATTAGTTAAACAAAAACAATACAGAATGAATCCAAATTATGCATTAAAGGCTCATAGAAGACCTTGATAAATTATTGGACACTAGATTTTTATATCCTATAAAAACCACCCTATGGTTATCCCCTCTAGTAATTGTGCCAAAAAGAAATGGCAAATTGCATATATGTGTGGATTACCATAAATTAAATGTCCAAACCAAGAAGGATCCATTTTTGTTACTTTTCTTGGATTTAATTCTTGATTTAATGGCCAGACATGAAATGTATTCATTTATGGATGATTATAACAATTATAACCAAGTTAAAATGGTAGAAAAAAAAATAAAGAATGGATTATTTAATGTTCCTGCCACATTCAAAAAGTGGTGACCAAAGCCTTTAAGGAATATTTGAATAAGTTTATGCAAGTAAACTTGGACGATTTTAGTGCATATGGAAGTAAAGAAGACCATTTTGGTCAATTACAAAAATTCTTGGAATAATGTAAAAGAAATGGCATAAGTCTTAACCTAGAAAAATATGCATTTAATGTTAATTTGGGTGTTCTACTTGGACACATTGTTGGTAGTGATGGATTATTAGTGGACCCCAGAGAAATTACTACAATCACTATAATGTTAGTACCAATTAACGTGAAAGAAATAAAAAGATTTTTGGGAGTAGTTGGTTTCTATTGGCATTATTTTTGCAGCTTTGCTAACAAAACAACACCCATGTGCAAACTGTTAAGGAAAGATGAAGAATTCAAATGGACTGAAGCTTGTAATAAATCTTGGGAGTGGATGAAAACATCTATGACATGTTTGCTAGTGTCAATGGTACCAAATTGGAAAATCAAATTTCATGTGTATACTGATGCATCGAACTTTGTTCTAGGGATTATGTTAGGTCAAAACCTAGATAATACCATTGAGAAATCAATATATATGCAAGTAGATTTATGAATAGTATACAAAAACTGAAAAGGAAACTTTAATTAAGATATATGTTATGAAGAAAATCAAACATTATTTGTTAGGAAATAATTTTAATTTTAGTGTAGATCATTAGGCATTATTGTATCTGATGAACAAACCAACAATAACAGGTCAAATTGCCATATGGCTTTTACTACTATAAGAGTTTGGTTTTAAAATTATCTACAAATTGGATCAAGTTCATTTTTTACTATATCACCTATCCAAAATCAGTCATGGAGAACCAACAAAAGGGGTAGATGATCAGTTACCTAACGTTCATTCATTTAATGTGGGAATTGATTGGTATGGTCCAATCATAAAATATTTTTAAAAATGATATTTTGATAACGATATACCTAAAAAAGAAAGAAGTTGAATAATCATAAGGGTTAGGCCCTACATATTATGTGATGGAAAACCATATAAGTTAGGACCAGATGGGGTCCTATGACAATGTTTATTTCTAGGAGAGGTGTTTAAAATATTGGAAGATTTCCATGAAGGGCCGACTAGTTGGCATTTTGGCATAAATACTATTATTAAAAAATTATTATCTTCAAGCTATTGGTGGCCCACTATGCATAAAAATGCTATTGAATTATGTCAAAATTGTGACATTTGCCAATGTTTAGAGCCTATATGGTGAAGTGGTAAAGGGCCACTCAAACTGGTTATGGCATTTGAACTTTTCATGAAATGGGGTTTTGATTTTATGGGACTAGTCAAAGCGACAACAAGATATATTGGAAATCAATATATCATAATATCAATTGATTATTTTACTAAATGGGTAGAATCAAAAGCATCTCATGACAACATAGCTAAAAACACCGTTAAATTTATTTATGAACAAATTACTACTCACTTTGGCTGCCCGACCCATCTTGTAAGTGATTAAGGCAGTCGTTTCATTAATAAAATTATTGAAATACTTGTGGAAAAATTTATCATTTCACATCATAAGTCGACTTTTTACTATCTGCAAGGGGATGAGCAAGTTGAGTTGATTAACAAAACATTGGGTAAAATATTAACTTGGTGGATTGGGATGTAATGTTAGCCATTGCTTTACGGGCATATTGAATGGCTTATAAAATGACAACTCAATATACACCTTTCAAGTTGGTTTATGGTATTCAACCAATTATGCCAGCATAATTTGTGCTCCCAACCAAAAGAATTTGCGATTTACCGCATGAAGTTCTAGACAAAGCTATCCGAGTAAATATGGAAGATTTATTTAGATTGGATGAAACTTGTTGGCAAGCCAGTGAAAATATTAACCATATTCAATTGTTACACGAGGAATAGAGGGATGAAAATGGGAAGATGAAAAATTTGAATGAAGGAGAGTTAGTACTATAGATGTGTGAAACCACAAAAATAAAAGGAGATAAATTTACATTACCTTGGAAGGGTCCTTTTAAAATACAAAAAATGTTTGATAATAACACTATGGAGTTATCAACCATAAGTGATGGGGGGGGGTAAAGAGAACAAATATTAACAAACTAAAAACCTACCATTATAATAATCCACCAACCAATGTAATAATAACAGCAATTACAATTTATACAAGACCTAGTGGAAAAATTAGAAATAGGCATAGAAAGAAAAACAAACCTAATTTTCCACCTATCTTACATACCAAACCAAAGAATCTACCCTGGACTAACCCAAAACCTATAAAAACATTTAACGAAGATGATATTGAGTAGATTGAAGAAGAAGATTCAAAAAATGGCATACCAAGAATGTCCAAAAATGAAATATCAAGAAAATTCAGTTATAAAGGAAAGAAAAAATGAACAATACCTTTATATCCAATAAATTATGTAAATGAAAAAGGGAGCCATAAAAATAGAAAATTTGGTCTAGAACCTAGGTTAGCTCATGTGAAGGAAATGGTGCATGATATGTTCAACATGCCCATGAATGAATTGTGTCTGCTATGGCCTTTAGAATAGCTACTATGTCCTCAAGAGTCAGCCGAATTGAAAGCCATCAAGCACAAATACGACGTGTGGAAGGACTATTGAAAGAAAAATAATGAATGGATTACTAAGTGGAATGCAAGAGCAAGAGAAGTGCAGAAGAAAGAAATCCATAGCATAACAATAGCTGCAAAGCAAGGAGTGCTAGAAGATTTTTGGTTCAAGCCATACATTGGAAAATTTAGTGGAGAGAAGTTTGCAAAAGAATATGTGCAAAAATGACACGCTTTTTGGTTTATAGCCCTAGATAAACGAAAAAATTATCAACCACTAGATTAGAAAGTGAAAAAGATTAGGGAGGAAAAAACTAAAATCAAAGAGTATAGTAATTCTAGAATGACAATGCTTGAAAGTTCTGACTTTGAGGATATGTGGAGTTTTAACCACCCACATTTGAGTGTGAAGGAATGTCAAAAGAAATTGCATCAAATGGAGGTGCTTGTCAAGAAATGAACATTTTGAGCTTTTTAGGAAGAGGAGTGCAATGATTGTAAATATGTTATAAAGTCAAGGCTTATGTGAGTTTGGAAGTATACAAAGGCAAAGTATACAAAGGCAAAGTGAGAAGAGATGTTTGTTCTTTATATTTTCAAGAAGCAAGAGTAACTAAAAAAGGAAGTGATTATTGTAGGGCTCGATTATTTCTTTGTCAGGACATATAGAGAACCTTATGAGCCGCCTTACAAAACCTACATTGTTGTCTTTTGGAATTGGGAGTTCAACTTGTATAAAGAATAGAAGTTGGCAATGGGTAAATTGAAGCATGAAATGAAAGATAGTAATGGGGGCATTGGTTTAAAATGACATAGAGTCAGGGAGCTTGAAAAGTTGCCAACTCCAAAAGAATTAAGGAAAATTAATTTCCTAGGTTGTACACATGGTAGCATCTAGACCCTAATGAAGGAAGAAATAGACTGGGCAAAGAAAGTAGGGTTTGCCAAAATCAAGAAATTAGATTGGACTCTAGTTGATGAACCAATAGTGAAGGAACTGATCAACAGTTATAATCATGCCGATCAATATGTCAAACTGAAAGGAAGACAAATCAATGTAGGAGAAGGAGTGACAAGGATGTTTAGTCTATCATGTGAAGGGATTGTACCAATTGGAAGAGAAAGTTACAACCAAATTGTTACAACTTATTTCATTGGAGATGGACATGAGCGTTACATACCATATGCTTTGCTCAAAGTTTTTTCCTTTTCATGTATAAAATGTGGGCCCAAGGGCCAGTCACATTTCATCTTTCAAGAGAAAATTATGTTTGGGGTAGTTTTCGAGTTGGGGTTTAATCCAAAATCAGAAACAAGATGAGGATGAGTGAGACTCTCTACTCCCCATTCCCTGCCCTACCCACTTGGAGCTAGAACTGGATTTTTTTCCAAAATTTCGGTCAAGTCTCGCTTGCCCACTTAAAAACCAAACCCTAGGTTTGGTTTTAGAACGAATGTCGAGTGGAATTGTGGGATTGGTTCCATTCCTGGTTTTGGAAACTAGGCCCGGTTCCACTTAGGATCCAAGTACCTAGACCAAAACCTTTCATTTGATAACCCACCCAACATTGTTTGTAACAACTTTTACTTATGTCCTAGTAGCACATGAATGAGTGAGGTCACAAATGTAATGTCTAATAACACACATTTTGTGGGAAGATTTGAAGTTTTTTCATTTTTTCCCATAAACATTGTACTCTACCTTGCATGTCAAATTTAAATGTTAAATTTAACAAATTTAAAAACTCAAACCTAGGTTAAACCTAAAAACTAAATTTAGAGTTTAAATCAAGGCTAAACTAATAGGCTAAATATAATGGTTAAATACAAAGGTTAATCTTAAAAGTTGAACTTAAATTAAATTTGTTGATTTAATTTAAAGGCTAAATTTGAAAGCTAAATTTAAGCTACCTTAAAGGTTAAATCTAAACTAAATTTAAAAGTTAAATCTAAACATTAAAGGTTAAATCAAAATTAAACCTAAGTTAAACTTAAAGGGTAAATTTAAGGTAAATTTAGGGGTTAAATCTAACCTAAACTTAGGTCAAATCTATAGATTCAATTTAAATATTAAACCTAAGTTAAATTTAAAGGTTAAATTTAAAAGATGAATTTGGAAGTTAAACCTCAGCGAAACCTAAAGGCTAAATTTAGGTTAATTTTAAAAGCTAAATTTAGAGATTAATTTAAGCACTAAACCTATGTTAAACTTGAAAGCTAAACCTAGGCAAAGCCTAAAAGCTAAATTTAAAAGCTAAAACTAGACTAAACTCAAACCAAATTAAAAAATGAAACCTAAGTTAAATTAGGCTAAATTTAAAAGTTAAATTTAAAGGTTAAACCTAGGATAAACTTAATTAAACATGGTCAAGCCTAGTTAATTTAAGTTTAACTAAAGGCTAAACAAAACTAAACCTAAAGGTTAAATTTAAAAAATAAACCTAGGCTAACTTAGGTTAATTCTAAAGGCTAAATTTATGTTAAATTTACATTTAACCTAGGATAAACCTAATTTAAACTTTGGTTAAACTTAGGTTAACCAAGGTTAAACAAAAGTTGACTAGGGAAAAACTCAATGTGAGCGTATTTTAATATCAATTCTATAAAGAAACAATAATAATGGCATGATGTTTTTTTTGTTCATGTTTAAAATTGCAATATTCAAAAGCATTCACCATTGGTTGATGATCATAAATTATTCTAATTAATTAAAAATTTCAAGGCTACCTTTGGAATTAAAATTATATATAATATTATTTTCGTAATGAAAATATTGAACATATTGTTCATAGTTGCATGCATTTAATTGATAAATTCTTTCCATATCAAAGTTTCCAAGCTTTTTTGTGTTCAATACATTTTGTTACTTGGTCAAACATGGTTTTGAAGTCAAACCGCATCCCTTAATCATGTAGTTGTGAACATCATTACATGATTAGTTAAATAGTCATAAACATGATTAAGCTGTGTTATATGATTAAAATTTAGTCATAGTTACAAAAATGTTCAAATCATGGATACCGCTTTTATTTAAGGTTTATAATTCCTTTTCACAATGTTCTTGTTTTTTTTTCTTGTGAATTCATCTCTAACAACCATGATGGTGCATCTCATGACAAATCAAACTTATCTTAGCCTTCATAAAAGTTTAGAAGTGGTTTTTGAAAGCCCTATTGATTGTTTTTCTTATACATCCAACTTGTACAACCTTCATAGTGTATTTGGGTATGAATACAAATCTACCTTAACCTTGTTTCAAATCTATAATCCCTCTTGATGGTTTTGTTGTTTTATTTTCTTGTGAATTCATTTCTTACAACTCCAATATTGTATTTTAGATTGAAACATACCTACCCTAGCCTTCATTAAGGTTTGCAATGTTCTTGAAGGTTTTCTTACTTTATTTTCCTATGAATCCGTGCCTTACAAGTCTTATGGTGTATTTCAAATTGAAACATACCTACCTTAGCCTTCATTAGAGTCTTTGAACCTTCTTTATCCTAGTCTTTTTTTTGTTTGAATCCATTGAATTTACAATTCTAAATCTACATTTCAAATTAAAATAGACCCACCCATTAAGGTTTGTAGACCTTCTTTATGGTCTTCTTATTTCATTTTTTTGTGAGTCCATCTTTTACAATTTTGATGGAGTATTTTTAACAAAAACATACTTGCTACAACTTTCATAGAGGTCTTTAGACCCTCTTGAATGTCTTCTTGCATTTTTTCTTACGAATTCAATGATTAAAATCTAATGATTCTTGGTTTGATTTTCAATGATTGTACATTGTTATGGTTTACATTTAACGATTGTTTTAATCCTTAATCCAACTAAACACAAAGTTGGAAACAAATATATTATAGACATAACAATCTAAGTTTATTGTTTTGCACACAACCAAGACCCTTCAAAGATAAAATGTACTAAAACAAATTGCGGAGTCTACTAGTTTAATGCCATGGCAACTTCCTATAACTTGCATTTTGTAAACTACAACATGGGTAGGAAGCAAGTGAGTCAACTTATTCTTGTTGTTATTTGAAGCAAATTTACATAAACTATGAAATGGTTTACCTCAATTTAATTTTTGTAGAGGAAATCTTAAAAGACCATTTGTGTGACACTTTGAAGGTGTTAAAATAAAAACTTCAAATCAGGAGGGTTAAAAAAAAACAACACTATAATGTGATCAAATGCTAGAATGTTTGAAAGCCACAAATGGTCATGAAACAAACAATGTTTTGAAAAGATGTCAAAGTTTGATTCATGAGGCACCTATACATTAAACATCAACCTTGTCATTTAACTTTCTTGAACTATGAGCTTCTGTTGTAGTTAGCAATTCATCTTGTGTTTATGCATGCATCCATATGGTGTGAAAAATGTTCATCTTAACAAATATCCAATGTGCTTTTTTAATGGTCATTTGATCTTCATGTTCACAAATAATCAATAAAAAATCACAAAAATCACAATATTTGTGAGAATTAGATTTATAACTAAAACGAAAACTTATTTATTATTATGGCCATTGATGAGGTTGTCACCTTGATTTTGTTGTTGCAAAATTTGCAAGGGATATGGTGTGATAATATCCTAATTTTGAGCCAATTGATTAGGCAAATGAAGCCTTTATCACAACAACATCCATAATTTTTTCATTAGATATTGTTAAGGTTTTTTTCTTCAAATGGTCGATTCCCTCCATGACCAATGATGAAGATAAGTTTTTCCTAGTAAACTTTTTAGAAGGATTCATGGGTCAATTAGTCATTTGAAACAAATTATGTGCTGCATGTGTTTGAAAATGATTCAAGTAATCAAAATTCAAAAAACCTTAAGGGATGCAAAAAACCTAAGGAAAGATGATGGGTGCTTTCAAAATGGAATGGAGGATTGCAAAAGAAGTGTGTGGGTGGGTGGGTGTTCACCATTTTCTGCTAATAATGATCTTCTGGCAACCTGGGAATTTGAACTACCATTATAAAAAGAGGAGGAAACTTTGGAACATTATGGAAGTTAGTTGGTTTTTTTTGTTAAGTTTTTTCTTATAATATTTTTTTTCTTTTTCATTTGAAAATGATGCTATTACATTTTTCAAGGAAGGTGTAGTAGGAAAAAAAACAATATTATTTGTTGCTTGAATTTCAAGCATCACAATATTAATTTTTGTAGCCATTATTGTTGTTGTAAAGCATTTGACTTGATGTTATTGTGACTACTTTGGAAACAAATTGAAAAAGAAATATGTAGGAGAAATGTTAGCCACCAAGATGTCTTGCTTCAAGGCGTGTATTTAATGTACCACATCCTTGAATGCACAATCTTGCAAGGTCAATATCACATACATATTTATGGGTGGTGGATGATCTATGGCCCACAATAGCAAATTAGCATGATTCATCACCTTCACACTATTGGTACTCCCATTTTCATTATAACTTACAAACAATCCACCATAAGTAGAATGAACAAGACACAAAATATAGTCTAACACAACACCATCACACATGATTATTCAAGTACTTCCATGAAGCTTCCAAGGCACAATTAATTTCAAGTCAGAGCTTCAAACTTAGTTGATTTGAATCAATTGGGTTGGCTGGCAATGGATTTGTTCAGAAATAAGAATTTTTGATGGAGCTTCAAACTTGGGTTGATTTTATGGAGCGTTGAAAAGATTTGATTTGTTCAGGAGTTGGATTTGCAACTTGTAGTTTCACAAATTTTGAGAAAAGAAGACATGGGTATTAATTTGTAGAAAATTTGAAAAGAAGAGTTCTTGAACAAAGAAGATATATGGGAACCCATTTACATAAAACTTGAGAAGAAAGGAGAGATAAGTATCCATTTGTAAAGAATTTGAGAATTTTTTTTATGACAAATCAAATCAATGGGTGTAACACACAAGTTATAAATCCTATTAGGCAATATCAGTTACTAGAAGAAATATTGCCTATTTTCAAGTCTACTAGAACCTATTTACCCATTAAGCTAACAATGTTAATAATTATATTTTGGAATTTTGGAATTTTCATTAAAAATAAAGTCCATAAAAACAATTTACACTATACATAACCATGGGTTTATATATATTTAAAATTTAATATATATTTAAAATAAAATTTTTTCTTATTTAAAATAAACATGAAGATATTATATTTATTAATATGAATCAACAATATTCCATAATATAATAGATTATATATGATGTGCTACTTGATATGTTACAAATAAAAATATATTTAGACCAATATTGAAGCTAATATTATACACCATACAAAATAATATTTACATAAGGAACTATGTTATATATTAATGAAATATAAAATATTATTGACATGCTATATAATTATTTTAGCCTAGAAGTTATTTATTATATATAAAAAAATTTAAATAAAATTTCAATCATACATAGGATTAATATATGGGAAAGATCATTTTTTATTATTATGTGAACCATTAAAAATAGTAAAAAATAATGTGCTTTAATTTTTTAATAGAAATTAAAATCTAATTAAATTAAGATTTTATTTTATTTTTGGAAATGAGTTTAAAAATTTAAAAGGGAAAAAATTTAAAATGTACATCATTGAAAAACTGTTAACATGAACTTTAATTTTTTGATTTTGACAAACTATGAATTTCTAACATTAAGTGGTAAATTTTACATCAAATTGTTAAGGGTGTTTTTTGTCCCTTTTAGTTTCACATTTTCTTTTCCATTTTCTAATTCTAATTTATTGTAATTATCAATAGGTTTTTTGTTTATTCATCAAGAGCAACATTTTAAAAACTTGCATTCTTAAAATAGAAAAGGAAAAGCGTTTATAAAATGATTTAGAAATAAAAAATTCTTCAAGAGTTACAAAAAATGAAAGTTCTTCCTCTTTATTTTTAAGTCCTATCATAGCTTTGTTCAAGTGACTTTCTACCATCAATGTGACCAACTTTGCAATACCTTCATTTATTTGAATCAATATGTACAACATGATATATTGAACATGGAACAATTTTTTAAAAAAAGGTCCTTTTGTTTCATGGTTTAGGATATTATTGTAATATGATGCGAGTATTGTTTTCCTTTTACGTTTTGGTATGGTAATGAAATACCTTTCCAAGTGTCAAAATATATGTTTTAGAACCCAAAGGATTTCTAGGATACTCTACAAGGGGTATTACATGTTTATTGAATATTCCTAGCCATTAGTAATACCTATTTGACAATCAAAACCAAAATAATTTAACTCATGGTGTTTATTGAATACTCCAAACAAGGTATTGTTTTGCTTGTAGGTTTTGGTAAGGCTATGAAATACCCCTCCAAGTTTCAAAATATATGTTATGGAGTTCAATTTATTTTTGGGATACCTTGCGAGGGGTATTACAAATGTATTGAGTAGTTTTGGTCATGAACAATACGCCTCTCGTGGTGTAGACCCATGGTGTTTAATTATAAAATACAACTAATGAGGGTATTGGTTTCCTTGTTGGTTTTCATAGGGCTACACAATACCCTTCCATGTGTCAAAATATATGTTATGGAGCTCAATATATATTTGGAATACCCTAAGAAGGATATTACATGTTTAGTGAGTTTTTCTGGGCATGAACAATACCCCTTTAATAGCTTGGACCAAAATAATTCAGCCCATGGTGTTATATTGTAGCCCAATGAAGATATTGCATTCTTTCTAGGTTTTGTTAGGGTTGTGCAATATCTTTCTAAGTTTCAAAAGATATGATATGGAGCCCAAACTATTTTAGGGTTACCCAAAATGGGGTATTGCACATTCATTAAGTATTTTGTTTTATGAACTTGAACACAACATACATTAAATGCATCTAAATTGAACTAGAGCTCTATATTGCTTTGATTATCCACTTGGTTTGCGATACTTGCATGGAAAACATTCTTTAAATAGAACTTACAATATGTTTATATAGGTTGTGTCAAATATTTTAATTGTCCTTTTAATTATTTGTTGGAGTGAACGAAACCAAGCTCCATGCAGTACCTTCATTTTATTCTTTCCTGAGATCAGGGCTGAGAAAGGGCAAACAAAAAAAGTCAACCTGGGATGGCACAGGGATATAAAAGAGAATCCTATTAGTGCACCATCCATTCACGTTGTTGCACTGGTGGGTGCTGGTTCACTCTGGCCTGATGAACCCACCCAAAAGTTCTATGGTGTAGGACCTACAATTGAGCAGCAAGTGAAGTTGGGGAAGTTGGTGTTATAGATAAACTCAAGGAAGTTGAATTCTAAAAAGTTCAAAAGTAAGAATTCGACAATTTTTCAAATTCAACTTCCCTGTGTATAAATTACAACAAACTCCCACTTTTGCAACTCCCTTGACTACTTGGCTTTTTCATCATTTGTCAAACTTTCCAAAAGTTGCAAGGCATTTGACACAAGGAGGCATGCAAAGATGAAACCCTGCCAATCATCAATAAACCAAAGCACCCAAAAAAAAAAGAGGAGGGGAATACAAGGAACAAAATGAAAGGAGTCACATTCAAGAAAACAAAAGAACCACCTAAGAGGGTGAACCCCAAGTGGAACCTCAAGTTCCCAAACCCCTTCTTGTCGTCACAAGTGTATCCAATAAGAAAAGGGGAAGGACCTCTTGAAAGGAGGCCTAGCCTAGAAGAACCCTCACCTTCTACAACAACACATCTCAAAATAAGGATCACTGTACATGCTGTATGTAATTCCACTTACATCGGCTGCCTATAAGACTTTGCTTAAAATGTTGATTAATAAGTGATGCAAGTACCTCCAGAGGTACTAAGTATGTGACCCTACAAAAAAATATATTTTCACATTCAAGTTTAGTTATTTACTTTTTTGCAACCCCACCCATAAAACTGAATCTGGGACAACAATTAGGTGGGGGACTACGTACTAGGTAATTGCAAACCACTTGGACCAATTATTATGTCCAGGCAGTTTCCGGGCACTGCCCGAACCTTTGTTTTTTTGTTTTGTTTTTTTTTTTGATGGGTTTTGTTTTCTTGGTCGATTGTCGCGGTGGGGGAAGAATTCTGCAGTGGGTTTTGTTTTCTTGGTTGATTGTCGCAGTGGGGGAAGAATTCTGCAGTGTTTTTCTTCTTTTTCATCGTCATCATCTTGCAGGATTGTGTCCTCGCAAGAAGATACAAAGACTCAAAAGACTGTGCAGGAGTTCTGCAATTAGGGTTGTGATAATGGAGAAGTTGTGATACCTGAGATTCTGTGCTGAGATCAAAGGAAGAGAGGAATTGCATGAGACTCTGTGTGTGTTCGAATTCACCGACATCATTCA
>Ga0116227_10002126_pt1 | contig 45236 bp, 26 predicted proteins | sample S1TSphgellanicum_FD_89693 | JGI IMG/M metagenome (GOLD analysis project Ga0116227, IMG submission 89693) | Host-associated microbial communities from peat moss isolated from Minnesota, USA - S1T2_Fb - Sphagnum magellanicum MG | ecosystem: Host-associated > Plants > Peat moss > Unclassified...
CAGTCACAGGTATTATTAGTCTCAAGACTAGAGTGAAGATATCTTTCCAATGCAGAAACTGCTGTACTCTGGTTGACCTACACACTACATACATATGTCCATCTGGTGTGTCATGGATTTCTTTAGTCTGGATCTGCTTGGTCTTGCTGTTTGATCAGACATTCATAGTGTTCTAGAACTAGTTAATCCTATTTAAACCTTGGAGATGTAGGGGAGGAAGAAGGTTAATGTGGGTGCTATTCTGATGTTCTGCTGTCAGGTGAAGTGTATACAGTGCCTGCATGAATCTAATTGATATGAACCCATGATGGATCTTCTTGTGGATATCCAAGGCAATGTTAAGTCCTTGGAGGATGCTCTTGCTCAATTCACAGATACTGAACTGTTGGATGGTGCCAACAAGTACAAGTGTGACCAGTATGTGCTTGTCATGTGCTCTGGAAATATTGGTGGTTGCTTTCATGTCCATCTCCGAAGGCAGGAAATTGAATAGTTTTATGTTCCTGGAGAAAAGTTGTAAGACTTAGTGTATTTTTGTTCCAGAGTTGTCTAATTCTTGTGTGCAATGTAGGGAAGTACACTTGGGTCCAGGATTGTACAAAGTTGGTAAAGGTGGATTGCAAATGGCTCATCCAGATGGTGTAACATGCAGGACTTTGTGAGTGGTTTGGTCAAAGAGATGGAGACCATACTCTGTCACCTGTTCAAAGGATTGTGATTTTGGTTTATTATTATTTTTCCTTTTATCGGGTGTGAGAAAAGTTAAAATCTTCTCAACGCAATGAAAAATACTTTTAACTAGAAGTTTTTTCCTTCACACCAAAAGGGGCCCAAAACAAAAAATTGTCACAAAACATTGCGGTAGAACATGTGATGAGGACAACCTCAGAAAAGCTTTATAGTGTATTTGAAGGTGGTTTACTTTACATAATAGGACTTACAGGGACAAGTTTGTGAAAAGCCTTGGATGGAAAGTTGTTTCATGCCATGAAAGATCCCTAGCTGCAGGTCTTGTTTTTGGGTTATTAACTCTGTTTCAAACACACTTACCTCAGTTCTTACCCTGGTGAAGGTGCCTTTGTCAGGGGTTCCTGTTGTGAACCTTGAGCTCCACCCTTGGGTGCCACAACAGGTACCCCTGACCAGGGTGCTTTGTGCCTTCCCCTATACATAATATACTATTAGTGTGCTTTTTATTGGCACATTGTTACCAGATAAGTGTAACAGTCTACCACAATATGGCGGTGTTTTTGAAGTGAAACCAGCATATGGATAGAGGTCTGGGCCTTTTCATTAGCCAAACTCACTAAAATTCCGTAGTTAGTATGATGTTTATTAAGTTGTTCGAGGTGCATTTCAAGTTCAAAATTTAATTTTGCATGAGTCTCTTTGATTTGCCCATACCAGACAATTGACCAAACTTTGGAGACTCCCCCCATACAGAAGTATGCCAATTCCAAGTTGGGCAAAGCATATGGGACAAAGTGAGGTCCTAATTGAAACACGTTGGGGAACCCATTGTGAACTTGATGAGAACAAAGTGAAAATTTGATGGGAACAACAAAAATCCACAAAACCCTATTACCCCGACGTAGCCTATCCACCACCCCGCAGTTGGAAAAAAACTAGGTCTAAGCCTAGGGGCGCCCTGGAGAAAATGGATGAAGTACCAGGGCCCAGGCGTGAAGGATGTGCAAGGCAAGCTGCTTGCCCTTTGAAACTGACCTCCTTCCTCTCACAGATTCTAATTATTAGAGTAGTTCCTGACAATCACTCATTCACACACACTAGTACATTGGAACACTTGAGGTCCTGTATTGTCGTAGATGGTGACAGTTCAGTATCATGCTCATTAATGAAGTTGGTGAAGTGGGAGGGAAGTACACGTAGTTTTCTAGCACTTGGAAATTAGTGAATTTGGAGTTTGGGTGAAAGGGAAAAAAAAAACCCCGGTCGAGTGTTTTATGCATTCTATTCCCATACATGCATAACAGGTTTGGGGAAAACATAATTTGGAAAAAAAACCGAAAAAGTTGGAAAAACATGAGCCCATAAAGATATCCAGAAAGGCACCCTGTCTTTGGGCCTCCTTTCACCACCAAACCCCTCTTTCAACCTCAAATCAGTGGTATCCACGAAGTAATGAAATTGCATTAAATCTGAGTATGAAATGTTGAAATTTAGTAATTTAATGCGCAGAGTTTGAGAATAATTATAGTAGCCCTACATGTAGGAGCAATGAAAATATATGTAACAACACTAGAGGCCTTTAGGAGAAAGGAAAGAGGGGTGAAGACCGGATGAAGTCAGACGACCACAAAAATTGATGGTTTTCTGAGTTTCACCCCCTTAATGGCAACGTACTTATTTTGCAGGTTTCTTTTTAAGCTCATCCCCTTTATAACCAAACTTGGGCTTCTGCTGCTGTGTTCCTTACTTTATCTGTACCTTTAATGCATTCTGTCGATGTCCAAGTTCCACACTCCAAGTGACCAGCGCTTCTTTAAGGAAATCACTTATGCAGCCTAGTGCTACCACTCAGAAAAAGATGTAAAAAAATGACAATCATCCCTATAAAGATTTCACTAAGTCTCGTTATAAGTGAGATATGAAATATAAACATTCAATCATCCTTCTAAAATTCCCTGTGCACACCCAAAAGTAACCATAGAAATCTAGCAATTTCAGAAAAAGTATTTTCGAATTCCCAAAAATTTAACCCAATTTCAACATATTAAATTTTGATGTGATGAACTTTAATTTTCATAATTTTCTAAAATAAATATATTTTTTTCAACATGAACGACCTTGCTATGTGGGTATGGGAATTAGATGGGCACTGGGGATGCCTATCAAGTTCAAGTTTTTTTTTTTTTCCTTTTTGATTGAGCCATTATGATTGGCCCAACCCAAAAGAGAAAACCTCTCACATTTTGGAAGTCACCCAATATAAAAATTTCTATCCTAGATGGGTTGTAGATTTTTTTTCAAAATTTTATTTTGTATTGATAACTTTTATGAATGTAAAACCTAAACGTGGCAACTTTTAACAATTTCCCCTGGAAATATTGCAAAATTTGCAAAAAAAAATCCCAAAAAGACCTATGTAGAATTCTTTGACAAATGTTAACTAATATTTCAGTTTCAGACAAACATGAATGTATTACATCAATCCATCTGATCTGATGAATTGTATCAGAAACAATGCAACTCTCAGTTATGTACAATGCAAATGGAGGAAGTTGGTGAAGTGTGAGAGGCAACTACAAGTGATTTGTCAGCACTTGGAAATGAGCCAGTTTGGAGCACCCTTTTTTTTTTGGGCAAAATACCGCCAACAGGCAACACTGCCCAAATTTTCTGGTGAAAATCCCCCTTTTTCTGAATTGAAAATCAATTCGCCAGATTGTGCCCCTTTTTAAGGAGCGAGCCACCACAACTATGCCTACTGGCTACATTTGTAATGCTCCTAGAGAAATGTATCACCAGTTAGGCGATTAATGACTGAATCTGTGTCTGGTCCATGGGGATATTCGCCAGTTCCGGGACACTTAAAAATGAAAAACAAATGACTGGTTTGGAGTCCTGTATGAAATCCCACATGCTTGTCAGTGTCCAGTGGTTCCAAGTTCTGGGCCAATTAATGTTCAAATCTCTCAGAGTCCATGATGGGTAGGATCTTCACCGGCCTTTTTTTTTTGGACATTTTGGTGATGGAGTACTAGTGGCCATCATCCTAAAAAGTATCTAGCATCCGTGGAAATAATAGAAAATCCCACAAAAAAAACCTGACTTAAAACTAGGAACCTGTTTACCTATGGTGAACTCTTTTTGGAGGTGTAATCAAATTTGGTGAAAATTTTAAGAATCTACAAAAAAAAATAGTCTTCTTTTAACTTTTTTGGGTGCAATTTTGCACCACTTTGTTACAAAAAAATGTTGATATGTCATGTGCTCTTATGTCAATGCTTACAATGGTTCATTGTTGTCAAAACTCTTAACAATAGTAATGCATTCTTGTCGTCACATACAATCATAATTGTCAACATACATATAACACATAATACAAAAATAGCTTGAATAATACAACACATCCAAATCGCCCCTCTATCTGAGTTAGGTCCTAAATCATATAACAATGCAATAAATATCATATTGAAATCCACCATGAATAAACATTATGGTTCTAAAGTGAAAGGACCAATAGGTTTGATGCAAATATGATTCCCATTGTTAGTTGCCTAGGTGCATTTTAATGTTGGATGGTTCGTAGGAATCAAGTGAAAATCACCTTGGATTTTAGGCTAGTTCTCACCCTAAATTCAACCCATTATCATTTTTTACTCACATAAGGGCTTAAACCAAGTTTTCTAATTCTCATTAAGTTAAGAATTAAACATCATGAGAACCGATCATGTTTTTTTTGTTAAAAAAACTTGATACCTAAAGAACGTATAGGGTTTTAAATACCAATCCCAGTTCTCACCCTTGTATATGATAAAATAAATTTAAAAATACATGTCAAGTTTTACGTGACTATTTTTTTAAAAACTAGTCTCAATGAATTTTTTAAAAAAATTGAGACTTGAATTCTCATATGGGTTAAACGTAGATTCAATTCTCAGCCCAATAGGTAGTAGAGTTTTCATAGATTAAAGAAAAAACAATCATAAAATCATAAAGAAGATCAAAATTTAAATATTCAATGAAAAAATACAATGGACTTAAATGCAATTCAACAAGAACCCAATTTGTAAATTTCATCCTATTTGTTTTTTTTAAATCACTTTCAAGTAATGAATTTCGTTCACTGGTGATGCTGGTTGTACTGCAACTATAAATGTTTTTGAACCATGTACGTTAAATCCTAAGTTTCAACATTTTATTCTCATTTTTTTTTTTAAATCATTACTTTACAACGATGAGCTTAGAGCTTGGAAGAGGATTAAAGGATGAAACAAAGGCTCCAAGCAAGGTCAAAGCAAGATCACTTTATGAAAAACTCCAACATGTAGTAGGTAGGATTTTTTTAATTCCTTATTTTTATGATTTTTAAACAAATTTGAAAATCAAATTGGTGAAAATTGGTTTTGAAAACTAACTATTCTCAAATGAATCAAAATCGAGTACCTTGAGAAACAAAATATAATATATATTGAAAAATATTAAAAACTAGGTCGGTTCTCTCCAACACTAAATTGTTTAAAAAATCAAGAAACCGACCCAATTCTCACATAAAAGCCTAAAAAAATTGGAATCAATGATTTTTTTAAAAATGAAAACCTTCCAACACTAGTGCATTCCTTCCATTCTTCAACCAACTATGAATCATCTAAAAAATAACTTAGATTACTTCCTACTACCTAACTATATGAATAAGCATTTAGGTCTATCATGTGCACAAAGGAAGAAGACATTTCTTTCTTTCAATACTAAGCCAAAAGATGATATTTCTCCAATACTATTCACATTTTTCTTTTCAAACTTTCATGATCATGTTTTTGCAACAATTGAATATAGATGAGATTTTTCTTCAACAAATCACACATGTCTTTGGCATAGCTCTAAGCTCACAAAAGTTGATATTCTTACTTGGTTAACTTGCAATAGGGATATTCTTGTTGGTTCCTAATTAAAGTGTATGGTGATTTCTCCTCATATGAGGTTTATTAAAAGTCTTTCATTGAACCTCTATAACATTGTTTGTCGACCTACTCCAAAGATATTCCCAAATGGACTACATTCTTCTAGGTTTGCAAAGATGGGAGGCCTTTCAAGAAGTCTTCCCTTCCTAGCCTTGAAGTCATTATTCCTTGTAAAATTATTGTTAAGGCTTAAAAGATGATGTTCCTATTACTCAAAAGACTTGCGATGATTATTTTTTCTTTTCCTAGACAACTAATGGATATTTTATGAAATTTCATTTTTTATTTCTTATGGGCTAAAAGATGATGCTTCAACTTTGATAAGGATTACACTAGTTCTAAGATGTTCATCAAAACTAAACCTTTATTTTTGAGGTGGGCATGGCCATCTAATGGGCCATTAACAAACATAGGAACTTTTGTGTAGCTAGCAAGCAAGGTAATATTTATTACAATCTTAAATTTGAATGGTGCTACTTGAATTTTTTTGGCATGATGATGACATGGTGTCTTCTTCCACCTTTGTATTTCTTGACTCATGACTTCGTTGATGTGGTAGCAGGTGCCACCTTTCCCCATGGGGTTCCCTGCATGAAGTTGAAGGTACCAGTGTAGGTGTTCATTCACCCTGGTTCCTACAGCTATGCATTCATGAATTTGACCACGGACTAATGTTAGAGCCTGAAGATAACCCAAAAAATGTCGAACTTGCATTTGGAGACCTTCATATCGTCTAAGGATACCATATGTTAATGTTAGTTTCGACACTCCAAGTGTTAAAACAATTTTTTTTGAGGTGTTGAGTCACTTGACACCTCACCTTTTATCTTGAAAGTTTTTTGCACAGGGAGAATAAAAAAATTCAACAATTTGAAAACATAAATGTAGATAAGTTAATAAAAGAGATGAGATTTTGAGGCAAAGCAAGAAGGAGAAAACAAATAAGTAAGCAAAGAGGCTCGTGGCATTCAAAAGCCTTTCTTGGGACTTTGAATTCAATCACCCAAACTAGAAATATTGGGGGAATTTCCCACTTATTGAGGTAGAAGAAGTGACTATCTACCTTTAGGCTTGAATAGGGTTTTTCTAGCATTCTAAAAAATAGGGAAATTTCCTCACATCTTTAGACACCAAAACTTTCAACATGTACAGTACCTTCCACTTGTTGACAAATACCTCAAGTCATGGGAGGGCTTAAAGATGAGACTCCTCATTCAAAGATTGTTGCTTCTTTTTATTAGGATAATAAAACAGGTATGAGGTCATGAAACAATTTTGCGTTGTATTCCTATATCCCATAGATGCAATGGTTAGCAATATAGTACTTAGCATCTACATGCGATCTATCCACTTGCCAAATGGCAAAGTTAAACTCGAATTAGTCACAAATTTCAAACATATCAAAGGAAATTTCCCCAAATTTTTAACAAGGAAAATTTGAATTAATATGTGTCGAATCTATCATCAACCTAGGGTACATACCAGTGTAGGTGCTGGTTCACCCAAGGCTTGAAAACATAAGTGAATAAACTTGGAAGTAAAGTGACAATTTTGTTTTAGGTTATTAAAACAATATTAGCCTTTAGGGAGACACACTTTCACACATTGAATTAGCACCCACTAGTGCACCATGAAGGATGGATGGTACGTGATAAAAAAACAAGTTTTTTTTTGGGTGCCAGCTCCCTTGCTAACCATGGTGGTAGCTCAAAAAAAAAATTTGTTCACTACCTATCTACTAACAACCCACAAGTAGGTTGTTAGGGCCGCAGTGAACCAGCACCCACTAATGCACCATCAAGGATGGATGATATGAGATCGGAAAATAGTTTTCTGTTAGGTTCCAGTTCCCTATCTAACCATGGTGGTTAGCTCAATTGGTTTATTTACTACCTACCAACTAGGTAAATAGTAAAAACAACCCTTACATACTATGTACAAACTATCTACATACCTAGTAGTCCCTTATTTTGTTACTTACATATTTCTATGTTAGTCTTACTTCTTATAGAATGGGTTACCAAAATGCAACTGGGTAGTAACTTAGTTGAGAATCATCCACAACTAAATCATAAGAGGCATCCAGTGGATGGTGCATTGGTGGGTGTTGGTTCACTATGGCCGATTGTTAGTAGGTAAGTAGTCAAAACAACCCTTCCTTATGAATGTATAAACTATAAACCACCTACTTGTGTAGTAGTTATTTGTTTTATTACCTATGTACCTATATATTAAACCTATTTCCTAAATAATTGGTTACCAAGGTGAAACCAAATATTAATTCAATAATATCAGGCATCTAATGGATGGTGAGCTGGTGGGTGTTGGTTCACTATGGCCGTGTACTAGCATCTCACACCACCGTGTCCTTGGTGAAAAAGAGTGTGCATTCTTTAATGTGTGTCAGATGATATAGGGATAAAGAAGATGAAAACCAACATCTTGCAGGTGGTCTTGGGGGAAATGAGGGTGCAACCCTTCACTTTGTGTCAAGTAAGAGAGGGACAAAGAAGGCATACATGAGTGCATCTTGTGCTATGGTTTGGTGATTAACAAGGCACATTCGGCATCTACAGGCCAAGCCAAGGCCTTTTGTCAAGAACAAATGAATTGATCACAAGACTAGCATATGTGGGGCCATTGCAAGCTAAAGAATTTAAATAATATAGAACCACATATTGGAAAAACCTATACTTAAGTAATCAAAAGAAGGGGTGAATTAAACCTGGAGGTATTTCATGAGGAGTGACAATTATTTCAGATTTAGTCCAAATATTCCAACTCAAATTTGATTTGGCAGTACCTCTAGCTGTTGCACATATAGAGTCTAGAGTTGCATTTCCTAACCTGCAACCAAATATTGAACTAGATGAAAGCCAACTGTCTCATTAAATGATTCCTTTTTCATCACCCAATAATAACTTTTGGTGAATTTTGTATTATCGAATCAGGCCTATTCCACCTAAGAACATGGTGAGCCCACTAGGGCAAGCAGCTATGTGGTTAGGTGGTTAGGGTTTCTTGCGAGTGTTGGTAGGTTCTTTAGTTTTAAGGGTTAAAACAAGAGGTTTAGGTTTTTTTGACCTAAACCTAAACCTGGTCCTTTCTAAATGGAATTGGGCTTAGGAACAAATAGTGGGATTAACCTTTTGCAATAATTGGAATCGAATCTAAACCCTTGAATTAAATTTTTTTGAAATAGGTCAAGCTCTTTGAGTAAGACAATTGATTTTTTTTTAAAGTTAGAAGTAAACTGAATTTTGTAATTTTGTAGGTAGCCAATCCAATCTAATTTGCTATAAAACTAATTGATATTTTCCCAAATCCAAGTTTTAGTTTGTTGTAAAATTCGATACCTATATAATTTCTGACTTGGAATAATGTGTAATATGTACATGGAACTAAACCTTGTATTTGAATTGGGGCTGGAGGTCCTTGATTTTGAAAAATAGTGCCAAAACTAGAATTGTGTGTTTTGAAATTCAAAGAATTAAGCTCAAACCTAGACCTAAAGAAAGTTTGACCGAAAGAAATAGGAAGAAATTTTTAAGTGTCAAAATGTGGATCGAAGATTCTTTGAAAAACAAAGACTTGGACAAAACTAGTTCTTACTAAGGTTTTTGCTTTTGGTGATCATTCAAAAGAAAACCAAATCTGACTACATGTCATAGAGCAAAGTGGATTTTTTTGGAAACCCAAAGCTACATTCTAGAAGCATGATCTACATATGGAATCTTCAACGTTTTTTTTCCTCAAAATATTTTCACTTGGTGCCATTTTTTCCTTCAAACAAACCTTTGGAGATATGCAACCTTTTCTTTTTGGTTGCCAAGTGGTTTGCCCCTTGAAAAATTTACTAATTCCCACATTGCCTCTTTGAAAACATAAAAAAACCCGAGTGAATTTTTTTGTGGCTTATGTGGAGGACACAATATCAAAGGAAAATTTTCCTCCAATTTTGCAAGGTGTTTCAAAATAGGGAATACTCATTTTGTCATTTTTCAAAATGTCTCCCATTTTTGCTCTTTTTTTCCCATGATACCTAGAAAGTTCGTAACATCATGAAGTAATTCAAACTTTCAAATTTTTTTACTAATTATAAGGTAGCATTATAACAAAAGATACCATGACCCATTCCTCATGTACTACTAAAACGACACATAAAAAATTTGAAACTCGAACAACAATTAACATCAATTGGAAGTTTCAATTTTACATAAGTTGATTAGAACAATTTTTTGTCAAAGAAAATTGAATAAAACAAACAAGAATTTGCAAAGAAAGAATTGTGAATTATTGTTGTGGATTTTGAGTTCATTTTTTGAATATTTCATGATTTTGTATTTTAATTGTTGTTGGTTGAATTTGCCATAAGTGGTAAAACCATTACATTATAAGGTGGTTGCTTTTAAATGCAAATGAAGAAGAATCAAGGAGGATGACATAATGTTTATCATATAATTAAGTTATTATGATAGAATTTATGTATATAGTATATATGTACACCTAAGAAACAACCAAAACATTATTATGTTTTGTGTTTGCTTCCTCCTATTCTTCTCATGCGTTGAAGTTTGGGGTATTGCCCACGTGATTCAACTCCAATTGAATTGGATTATTACTATCTCATGGTTTCACACTTTTGAAAAATGTTTTTGATGTTTCCATGTTCTTGAATGATACACCCAAATTCAAACTCAATGGGATGTAGTAATAGTTTAATTGTCAAAAAATGAAATTGTTAGTGACCATCAAGGGTGAAACTAGTGCAATTTGATTGTCATTGAGACTTTCACACTTTAAGAAATGGTTGCACATTTAAATGTTCCCAAGATGTTTCTAATTGATTGGTTTTTTTATTGTGGGTAACATCAACCATGATTTCCTAATACAAAAGTTTAATGAATCGACAAAAACTAATTGTAAATTGATTTTGCCATACATTAATACATATTACAATTTGGGTACAATAAACTAATTGTGGATACCAACATGGGGAAGACACCACAAAAGTTCCACATAGATAGGACTATTGTGTTGTGTCAAGCACATTGTTCGATTCTTCAAAACACAAGCAACATTCCAATACATTCTTTCACATTGTAAGGAACAAACTTGTGACATCATGCCCATTATATTGGGGTCAACACGAATGAAAAGTTTTGGTGAAACCAATGTTCAAGTAGTGGTTTTTCTAATCTACAAACCACTAACATTATGTTAATGGAACTTTGCCAAATATAATGTCAACAAGCCAACAATTTCTCAAATCTAGCCTATGAAGGAAAAATGTGGCATTCACCTAGGAAGAGGTGGATGTTCTAACAAAGGTTGAATTTCACCATGTTCCTTCACTTAACATTCCATCAACAAGACAAGGACAAGGTGCCAGTGGATCATGCATTGATTATGTGGAACATCATCTTGGAGGGGAACATAAACAAATTAAAATGGAGACATAATTCATTTAATAAGGATTGCTAGGATGAAATGATGGGCCCTTTGTGAGCATATTTCTTGGGTTTAAAATGTCATTGTAAATAGTACATGTTATGAGACTCATCAACGAACCCTTAATTAGAGTGAAATAATGTGCATGTTAAAAAACCATCATGACCCATTATTTCAACATGGTTAAGCTTGCAACGATATTTGAAAATAAAGATATTAATAGTTACATGACACCCTTGAATGTGTATGTGTTTGGACCCAATTTACTTTAAGACCTTCAACTTCAAATATCATTTCAAAGTAAATCCAAATGGAAGCAACTAAGATTATTTATAATGTCAATTAGTAAAGTAGATTGTGAGACTTTGAACTTATATCTTTTATGAAGTATATGAAAACCAATGTCATTCCAAAATCATTATAGAATCAATCCAAGTGGTTAAAAAACTTAAAATGTGGGTTGGTAATGTAGTTTTTAAGGTTTACTTCTCCTAGTTGTTTTTTAGAATTAATCGAAATAGAAGCAACCAGGATAACAATGTCATGGATGTTGACATTAGCTTCATCACCATCGATTGTAACATCATCACCAACATTAACACAAATTGATTTCATCCAATTTTCATATACAATGGATGAAATTTATCTAGCACCAACTTGTAATTTACTTATATATGACTTATAGCTTTTTTAAAGTTCATTTTTAATTCACTTAAAGTCCCCATTACCTTTAGTTTGTTCAACATCAATCTGATGTATGATCCTAAACCATAACCTTGTTCATTTCATTTCATATTTATAGTTTCATATGTTATTAGGATAAAATTATGTTTGAATTTTATTTTTTTGCATACTTCATGTTCTTGTCTTTGATTTCCATATTTGGTGTTTGGGATTCAATTTAAACATGTTTTTCCATAATTTGTTTTGGGTTTTTTGTACTTTGAAAATCAATTTGTTTTCATATTTTTTGTGCCCATGTTAATTTGAATAAATGTTTAGTAGGTGATGTGTATTCATGTCATCACTAATATCCATTTAAATTTGGAATGAATTAGAGGTTGGGTTTCTTTGGACTTGAAAATGAATTATCTTTTTTTTAAATTTAAAATGTAATAATTATTTAAGAAGTTATGGATTACCCACTTCTTGAAATAACAATTGACATGTTTTGGTGGTTATGTTTACATTATAAGGATAATTAGTTATTTCCATGGAAGAAATCTTGATTATTTTTAAATTCATGCAATAGGGAAATTAGTCATTTCATGAATCTACATGCACAATGTGTTTAAAATATTCAAACATTGACATCATTAAAGTGTGTTCTTACAATACCATCCCAAGAAAAGGAACGGTGAATTAGTCTTCTTGACAAGTTTGATAAAACATGTTCAAAGTTTTGAAGTTTTGTCAACTAAGGGCATTTGGTTGTTTGATTTTATCCCCACCATTACCCTAATGACCCAAGCCAAGTTGGACTCGTAGGCTTGTTGTTATTAAGCACAAGTCTAGTGTGGTTTATGCTTTTGTTGAAATTCCAAATTCCATTTTAGTGTCACTTTCAAACAACTTTCAAGCATTTGTTGAAAAATTTCATGCCACCTTTGGAGATTCAAATAGATAACACATGTCAACAAGCAAATTATAGTCACTTCATTAATAATCACACCCAACCATTATATATGCATTCAATTCAAACAATTGGTGTGCAACATTTCATGGGATGAAGTGACATTCATGAGTAAAATTTAATTCAAATTACATATATAATGGTGTTGTTGCTTACCATGCCAAATCTTGCAACATGAACTCAAGCCATTGCATAAGTTGTTTGATGCGATTTGAACATTGATAGGAAAAACATTAAAAGTTGTTACCAATATAAAAAAATTTCCCAACTAGTGGCATTTACACCAAGGGTGAAAACATGATTGAGTGCACCAAAGTATTGTCCCAAATGAAAGTTTTCCATATGTCTTTAACAAAGCACATGACACCAAGGTGATATAAAAATTTACATGAATAATTTGAATGATAAAATCACAATCTACATGAAATCAACCTTTGAATTCTATAAGTGCTTTAGATTTGGATATTATCATATTTTGCTTTGGCATAGCACTAGATGTCTAGACAAACAACTTAATGAAAAACATGGTGCTAATGCCACCAAACTTTGATTTTTTGAAAAATAAAATAAATTCCATGGTCTAAAACATCAATATGTATCCAAACACATGAAACTTGGGGTTTTGTGACATCATAGTAATTTGCGACAATTTATTAGAAATTGATTAGAATGGGTCACTTTAATTGATTAGAAATCACTTTCAATTTATAAGAATAATGCAACCATCTTCTAAGTTGTGTCTAAAGACACAATATGAATTCAAATTCTTTGCAAATGGATACCCATCTCTTCTTTGCTCAAAACACTTCTTCTCAAGTTATCTACAAATGAGTACCCATGTATGTTTTTTGTTCACGAACTTTTTTTCTCAAGTTATCTACAAATGGGTAGCCATATATCCTTTTTTGTTCACAAACTCTTCTTCTCAAGTTCTTTACAAATGGGTACCCATGTCTTATTTGCTCAAGAGTTCTTCTTTTCAAGTTCTTTGCAAATTAGTACCCATGTTTTATTTTCTCAGGATCTTTGCAAAAATACAAGCTGTAGATTGAACTTTGGATTTTGGGTAATTATTGAAGCCATGGATTCAAACACAAATTAAATGAAAAAAAAACACAATTTACATGTAGAATTAGTATTCAATTACATGCATTAATAAAATATACAATGTTAATAACTTATCTTTGGGAAATTTTTACTTTTATTTGAAAAATTTAAAAAATCATGAACAAATTACACTATACATAACAATGGGTTTATATATTAAAATTGCATTAAATATAATTTTTTAAAAATATTTTATTGTAAATAAATATTAAAATATTATATGTATTAAAATGAATAAAAGTGATAAAATTTAAATATTATTAAATATATATAAGGTTAAGTTACGTAACAAATAACCTACTAACCTATTACTTATGCTAGGCTAGGTTGTTTAGTTTGGTCAGTGTCAACATTTTAATCAATTAAACAACCTTGGCTATGAGCTTTTGTTGCACTTAGTAATTCAACCTATGTTTATGTTGACATCCATGAAGATTTATAATTTGTACTAAATGTAACCTTTGACTCTTCAACATTAGGTAATGTCCCACATTAGCTACACAACAAACACACAATTGTCATGTTTCTTTTAATTGGCAAGCAAACAAGACACAATGCAATAAACATTATAATGGGTATGGCTGGACAATGCAAGTGGTGGTATAGTTTTTAAAATTAAGTCTTTCTATACAAAACAAGTTTTTTTAGAATCAAACGTGCTTTCTTTGAGAGTTCAAACGAGTTCTAGTTCTCAAAAATATTTTCTTTGTGATTGTTAATTTATTCTTTATGAGCATGAAAATCAAATGACCATTTATTGATTATAGACAATGTTTTTGTTTCCTATTTAAAACAGATTTGGAGAGTCACATTGGATATTTGTTAAGATGAACAATCTTTAGAAGTGTGAGTAGTACTTTATTACAAAATTCCAAAGCCTCGAATTAGAAGTAACAACTTATATAATTTACATATTGGTTTCATAGTGCATTATTTTCATTTTTCAGTTTGAAATTTTGTAATTGTACCTAAAGAATTTAACTCACAACTCATTTGAACTACAACCCATTAATTATGGCCATTGATGAAGTTACTACCTTAATTTCGTTGTTGCAAAATGCAAGGGATATGGTGTGATAATGTCTTGCTTTTGAATCAATTGATGAGGTTAATAATTTTGAAAGGTTTTAAGGCTTGCCTATTGTTTCACTCTACATGTTTAAATTTCTAGTTTTCATTAGGTCATAACATATCAATAGGTACTGAAAGAAAGCCATAACAAAATAATAATAATAAATTACAAAATGTAACCCAAATTTGAGTTTTTTAAAAATTCTATAAGTTGGTATTGCACATTCAATGTTACACACACAAACTATGGCATTGCCAATACCCTTAATGGGTTGATGATTTCTAGAAAAAAATCATGTGATGTAACAATCACCTTTGATGTAAGGGATGCATGAAAATGGAAACAAAATTGTGATCAAGAAATTAATTCGGGTTTAATTTTTTGTAAATTGATAGCATCTTAGTTTATAATCATCATAAATGCAAGGATTTAAATAGTGGATCCTAGGTAAAATCATGCTACATCCATGACAAGATGATTACATACCATAGCCCAACTAAAGAACTTAATTGCTGCTTTCAAAGCATTTGGAGCACAAATTTTGAACGACCACAATTGGAATTTTTTAAAAGGTTCTAGAAGCTTCATCTAAAGGATGCACCTTTGAAGAATACCCCACCTTTGTCCCACCTTCCTTTTCCATCAAATGTTTAATTAACATTTCTACAAAATTAAAATAATTATGCAAGTATTATATATCTGAAAATGCAAAAACTATATAATTTCACATATTAATAAACTAAGTATATCATCATTTAGTACATTGTAAATTGAAATTTATATAAAATTAATTTACAAGGACTAAACTTAGATAATATTAGTAACTTATATTTCAAACTTCAATTAAAATATTTCAATTTAAATAGAAATAATATTCATTTACATGTATTGATAAAATATACAACGTTAATAACTTATCTTTTGGAATTTTTAAATTCTTATCAAAAATAAATTTTACAAAAAAAATTGCATTATACATAACCATGGGTATATATATATATATAGTTTAAATTATATATATATGAATATCAAAATTCATCCTATTTAAAATAAATATGAAGACATTTATATGTATTAAAATGAATCAACAATATAATTGCATAATATCATTAATTATATACAATTTATTATTCAATATGTTATAAATAAAAATATATTTAGACTAGTATTTAAGCCAATATTATACATCATTAAAAAAAGAATTACATAAGGACTTGTGTTATATCTTTATAAAATATAAAATATTACCAACCTACTATATGATTTATTTTGACTAGAAATTATTTATTATATGTCAAAAAAGTCTAAAATAAAATTTCAATCATACATAGGATTAATACATGGGAGAAACCCTTTTTATTATTATCTCAACCATAAAAAAAAGTAGAAAATCATGTGCTTTAAATAGATTTTAAAACATGCATTAAAATGTTATTAAATTAGAATTTTTTTTAAAAACTTTTTGAAATGAATTTACAAATTTAAAAAGGAAATTTATAAATATGTACATCATTGAAGAAATGTTAAACATGCATTTTTAATTTTTTGATTTTGACAAACTTTGAATTCTAACATTAAATAGTAAAATTTACATTAAACCCTAAACCCTTGTGACATCAATGTGACCAATTTTACATTACGTTCAATTTTTAATATATGTTAAATCATATTGTAAGGTGAATAAATAATTTTGAAAACATGAATTTCATGATATATTGGTGGGGAATCAAGTATGTAAAAAATATTTTGATGTTTCATGGTGAATGCAAATATCGCATGATGATGCATTTATTCCATTTAAACTCCACAACTTTGTTCAAGTGACCATCAATGTGAAAAATTCTACAATACCTTCATTTACTTGAATCAATATGCAAGGCATTATATACTGAGCATGGAATAAATATTTTTAAAAAATATTTTTGTTTTATTGTTTAAAATATTATGGCAATATGATGTGAGTATTGGTTTCCTTTTAGGTTTTGGTATCGTTATGCAATACCCTTGCAAGTTTCAAAATATATGTTATAGAGCCTAAATGATTTTTGGGATACCCTAAAAGGGGTAATGCACGTGCATTGAGTATTCCTATGCATGAATAATATCCTTCTAATAGTCTATACCAAAATAATTTAGCCCATGTTGTTTCTTTAATATCGGAATCAGGGTATTGTTTTCCTTATAGGTTTTGGTAGGGCTATGCATTACCTTTCCAAGTTTCAAAAGATATATTATGGAGCCCACTGTATTTGTGGGATACCCTACAAGGGGTATTGTAAGTGTATTGAATAGTTTTGGGGATGAGTAATACCCTTCCAAAAGTGTAGACCCTTGGTGTTTAATTACATAATACTTTAATGAAGGTATTGGTTTCTTTGTAGGTTTTGGTAGGCCTACACAATATCGTTCAACATGTCCAAAAATATGTTATGGAACCCAATATATTTTTGGGATGCCTTGAGAGGGGCATTGCATGTTAATTGAATCATTATGGGCATGAAAATACCTTTTTAATAGCCTAAACCAAAGTAATTCAACCCATGGTGTTTACAGTGTAGCCCAATGAAGGTATTGCATTCCTTCTCAGTTTTCTGGTAAGGCTATGTAATACCCCTCCAACTATCAAAAAATGATATGGAACCCAAACTATTTCAGGGATATCCAAAATGGGGTATTGCATATTATTAAATATTTTGTTTTATGAACCTAAGTACAACATGCATTAAATGCATTTAAATTGAACTGAAATTGCGTATCATTTTGATTATCCATTTGGTTTGTAATACCCCAATGGAAAACACTCGTTGAATAGAACATGCAATACCCTTATATAGGGGGTGTCAAATACTTTAATCATCCTCTTATTCATTTGTTTGCGTGAATAAGACCAAGCTCCATGCAATACCTTCATTTTATTCTTGTCTCATTATTGTTGCCCATTGGGGGTTTGTTGGAGTGGCAACCATGTAGGTAAGTGTAGCCATGTAAGTGGGGTTTTTATAGATACCTATTCAAAGTGTTCGTAAGTAGGAAAGTGGAAGGGTGGGTAGGTGGGTGGGGATGAGAGTAGCACATTTTAAATTTATAGGTGAGTAGGTAGATGAGTAAAAGTCTACTTTTAATTTAAATATATGCGGTGAGTAGGTTGGTGGGTGGGTGGGAAAAGTTTAAAAAATAAATAAAATCGAGTGGGGTTTGGGGAGAAAAATAGAATTCTGAAAAAAATTGAAATTAGGGGAAAAAAAATTGAGAAGGGGGGCAAGGAGAAAATAAAGTTGCAAAAGAAAATTGAAATCAAGGTTGAGAAAGGGCAAAGAAAAAAGAGTCAACCTAGGATGGCACATGGATAGAAAAGAAAATCATATTAGTGCACCATCCATCCACGTTGGTGCACTGGTGGGTGTTGGTTCACCCTAACCTTGCTCCACCACTAATAACCGACACTAACATTTCTTTTCAAAAAAATTAAAAAGAAAGGAAAACGAAATCATGTATATAAAAAAGCAAGGATGGCAACCCATCCATACAAGAAGTACAAGGCAAATAAAAGCACAAAAACACAAGCCACTAAAGAACATTAACAATAAAGACACCACTAATACACAAATGAAATAGAAGACCGTAAATTAGAAAACATTGTTCGTGAAAAAGAGAAGGTTCCTTCACTATGAATAAGGAATGATACATTATTAATATGTTGAATAAGGAAGTTGTAGATTACCACACATGAAAAGGGCGTAATATGAATAAAAATGTGGCCTTCAATTGCATTCAATTGAAAACCACTCAATTATGCAATTTGAGCACCCAATTAGGGCCACATTAAACTAGCACCCACTAACGCACACGATGAAGGATGGATGGTAAATGATAAGGAAACAATTTTTTGTTGGGTTGTTTTGATAAAAAAAAGTATTTCTAGTTAGGCGAATTATGACTGAATTGTGGGGGGGATATTCACCAATATTGTGACACTTAAAAAATGAAAGAAAAATGATTGGTTTGAAGTCTTGTATGAAAACCCACATGCTTGTCAATGTCTACGGGTTCCAAGTTCTTGGCCAATTAATGTTCAAATTCTCAGAATCCATGATTGGTAGGATCCTCACTAACATTTTTTTGACCATTTTGGTGATGGATTACTAGTGGCGATCATCCCAAAAAATATTTAGCATCCATAGAAACAATAGAAAATTTGGCAAAAAAACCTTGAATTAAAATTAGGAATTTGTTTACATATGGTGAATTTTGGAGGTGTAATCAAATTTGGTGAAATTTTTAAGAATCTATAAAAGAATAGTATTTTTTAAACTTTTTTTGGTGCAATTTTGCATCACTTTGTTACAAAAAAAAAAGTTGATATATTGTGTGCTCTTATGTCAATGCTTACAATGGTTCATTGTTGTTAACACACATACAACAAAATATAAAAATGTTTTGAAGGATACTTAGATACATTCAAATCAAAATATGATTCACATGTAACAATATAAAAATCCAAGATCAAAAAACACAATGCAAATCACATAAATGCAATGAAAAAAAACTTGTATAAACCATAAAAAACAAGTAATAACTAAAATATGTGTTTTGAAATCTCAAAACACCAAAAGTGATTTGAAATCACACAATTTGACATTATATCCCACACAAAAAATATTTAAAATTGTGTTCACAATAGAACAAGTTTCAAGCTTATTTATTTCAATTTATTTATAACAATTAAGATGTAGACATGTAACCAATAGAAAATTCCTAACAATAGTCATGCATTCCTATGTCATCACATACAACCATAATTCTCAACATACATATAACACATAATACAAAAATAATTTGAATAATATAACACATCCAAACTACACTTCTATATGGGTCGAGTCCTTCTAAGCCATATAACAATGCAATAAATATCATATCAAAATCCAACAAGAATGAACATTTTGGTTTTAACATGAAAAGACCAATAGGCTTGATACAAATATGAACCCCATTGTCAGTTTCCTTGGTGCATTCCAATGTTGGGCAATTCACAAGAATTAGATGAGAACCATTTCAATTTTCAAGGTGATTCTCACCTTAAATTTTTCAAGTTATCATTTTTTCTCACACAAGGGTTGAAATTTGAGTTTCTTGATTCTCACTAAGTTGAGAATTGAACATCATGAGAATCAATCATCTTCTCTTTGTTAAAAAAACTTGATATTTGAGGAAGGTATTGGGGTTAAAATACCAATCCCAACTTTCAACCTTGTATATAGGAAACTGAACTTCAAAAATACATGTCAAGTGTTAGGTGATTATTAAAAAAAAACTAGTCTCAATGATTTAAAAATAATAATTGAGACCCAAGTTCTTATATGGGCTTAACCTAGGTTTGATTCTCAACCAAATAGGTAGTAAATTTTTCCATAAAGTAAAGAAATAAAAATCATAAAATCATAAGAAGGATGAAATTTCTAAAACCTAGTGAAAAAAATACAGCGGATTTAAATAAAACTCAATGGGAACTCAAATCCTAAATTTCATCCTATCTATCTTTTATTAATGGGTTTCAATTAATTAGTACTGTTCACATGTGATGCTAGTTGTCGTGCACTTGTAAATGTTTTCAAATCATGTACGTTAAATCCTAAGTTTCAACATTTTATTCCCATATTTTAAAAAAATTGTTATTTACAACAATGAATTTAAAGGTTGAAAGAGCATTGTGTGTGAAAGAAGGACACCAAAAAGGTCAAAGTAGGGTCATTTTACGAAAAACTCTAATAGGTAGGATTCTTTTTAAAAAATTGAAAATTGAATTTGTAAGAACTAGTTTTGAAAACCGATTGTTCTATTAAAATGAATGAGAACTAGATTATAATTTATATTTTAAAATATTGAGAATCGATTCGATTCTCTCCAACACTAATTTTTAAAAAAAATCAAGAATTGACCTGATTTTCACATAGAGGCATAAAAACCCGAAATTGACAATTGAAAAAAAAAAGTGACAACCACCCGCCACTAAAGCATTCCTTCCATTTTTCAACCACATGTGAATCACCCTAAAAATAACTTACATTAGTTCCTATTATCTAACTACATGAACAAACATGTAAGCCTATCATATACATTGAAAAAAAAAACATTTTTCAACCAACATTTCTTCCAATGATATGTGGAACATTGTTTATGCCAATCTCCAAAACATTGATTTGAATCGACAATGAACATGACAACGAATATCCTTTCTTTGGATACTAAGCCAAAAGATGATATGTCTTTAACATTCAGAAACATTCTTCCTTGTAAACTTTCATGATCAAGTTTTTGTAGCAATTGTATATACATGGGATTTTTCCTCAATAAATCATTGATGTTTTTGGCATAGTGCTAAAGCCCACAAAAATTGACATTCTTACTTGGTTAACTTGCAATAAGGGTATTCTTGTTAGTTCCTAGTTATAAAATGTATGGTGATTTCTCTTCATTACCATGTTTATTAAGAGTCTTTCATTGAAACTCCACAACTCTTCATTACCATGTTTATTAAGAGTCTTTCATTGAAACTCCACAACATTGTTTGTTAACCTACTCCAAAGTTACTCCTACATGGATTGCATTCTTCTAGGTTTGGAAAAGATGGGAGGCCTTTCAAGACATCTTCCTTTCCTAGCCTTGAAGTTATTATTCTTGGTGAAATTGTTGTTAAAGCTTAGGGAGATGATGTTTCCATTATGCAAAAGACTCATGATAGTTGTTTTTCTTTTCCTAGACAACTAGTGAACATTTGATGAAATTTCATTTTTTACTCTAGGAGTACTCTAGTTCTAAGATTTTTCATCAAAGCTAGACCTCTACTTTTGAGGTGGGCATGGCCATCTAATGGGCCATTAACGAACATAGGAACTCTTGTGTAGCAAGCAAGATAATATTGATCACAATTTTAGATTTGAATGGTGTTACTTGAATTTTTTTGGCATGAACGATGGCCCCATCAAATAATGTCTTCTTCAACCTTTGTATTTTCTTGATTCATGATTCATTCTTTGATGTGGCTGCAGGTGCTGCCTTCCCCCATGGGATTTCTCCTCATGAAGGTGAAGGTACTTGTGTAGGTGTTGATTCACCTTGGTTCCTACAACTATGCATTCACGTTCTAGAGTGAGGTCTAACCTTAGAGGCTAAAGGTAACCCACGAATTGCGCTCAGAGACCTTCATCTTGTCTGAGGATAAGATATGTTGGTGTCAATTTGGGCACCCAAGTGTTAAAACAATTGTTTTTCAGGTGTCAGGGCATTTGATACCTAACCTTTTGTCTTCCAAGTTTTTGCACAAGGAAAATTTTAAAAATCAGCAATTTGAAAACATAAAGGTCGATAAGTTAGTAAAAAGACGAGGTTTTGAGGCAAAACAAGAAGGAGAAAACAAGTAGGTAAGCAGAAAGCCTTGTGATATTTTAAAACCTTTCTTAAGACTTTTAATCCAATCACCCAAGCTAGAAATACATGGGAAATTTCCCAGTTCTTGAGGTAGTAGAAATAACTATCTACTTTCAGGCTTGCTTGGGGTTTTTCTAGCAGTCTGGAAAATAGGGAAATTTCCCCATTTCTTTGAAGGGGGGGGGGAGAAGAGACTATTTTTGGACACTCGGATTTTCAACACTTGTAGTATCTTCCACTTGTTGACAAATACTTGAAGGAAAATAGGGAAATTCCCCCGTTTTTTAAGGTGGGAGTAGAGACTCTGGTTAGAGGCCAAGATTTTCAACACTTGTGGTAGCTTCCACTTGTTGACAAATACCTCAAAGGAAAATAGCGAAATTTTTTGCATTTCTTGAGGTGCGAGAAGAGACTATCTTTGGACACCATGATTTTCAACACCTACGGTACCTTCCACTTGTTGACAAATATCTCAAAGGAAAATAGTGAAATTTTCACATTTCTTGAGGTGGGAAAGAGACTATCTTTAGATACCAGGATTTTCAACACTTATAGTATCTTCCAGTTGTTAACAAATACTTCAAATCATGGGAGAGTCTTAAGATAAACATTTTTCATTCAAAGATTGTTGTTTCTTTTTATGAGGATAATAAAATAGGTATGAGGACATGATGAAACACTTTTGCATTGTATTCCTATACCCAACAGCTAACTGCAGTGGTTAGCAATATATTACCAAGCATCCACATGCCATTTATCCACCAACGAAATGGCAAAATCAAATTAAAATTATTGAGAAATTTCAAACATATAAGGAAAATTTTCCCAAATTTTAAAAAAGGAAAATTTGAATTAATATGTGTTGAATCTAACATTGAAGATTACTTAAGGTACATACCAATGTAAGTGTTGGTTCATCCAAGGCTTGAAAACATAAGTGTGTAGACTTGGAGGTAAAGTGGCAATTTTGTTTACATTATTAAAACAGTGCTAGCCTCTAAGGAGGCACACTTTTACTTTCTAAAAAAGCATACACTAGCATCTTGTGCCACCATTGCATCCTTGGTGAAAAAGAGGGTGCACTTGTTCAACATGAATGGGTTTAGGACTGAAACTATGTATGATTATTACATAGCTATGAAGTCTATGTTTTTTGGTTGTAAAATTATCCTCCCACCCTTTTATTGGCTATGCAAGCTTCACCATTCTCCTACCATGATCTACACACAAACTACACCAAAACTATTCAAAACCAAAAACCTTTTCCAAAATCAAAACTTCAATTCTCACAAACTTTGTATTCATACCATAATTTTGTACAAATGAAGGTGTTTTTCAAGGTCACAAACACCTTTTTATATACTAACCAAAAAGAAACCAATCAAGAAACTTCCTAAAACTTATCCACCACATGGTTCCCCCAAATAATCAAAATGAAACAAAATCATAAGGAAACAACATTCCACAATTAATCACAAGAAAATAACATCACATGGTTCCCCATGTGATTTCACAATTAATCACAAGCAAACAATATCACATGATGCACATGACATAAGTCAATGCACCATGATCAAATTATGGAATCCTACACGCAACTTACCCCATTAAACAATTACCTAAGTAATTGTGTAATCAAGTTACACATCAAGTTACACACTCCTTAATGTGTGCCGGACGAAATAAGGATAAAGAAGGTGTAAATTGGCATCTTGCATGTGGTCTTGGCAAAAAAGAGGGTGCACTCTTTCATGTGTGCTGGGCAAGAGAGGGACAAAGAAGGGGGTGTTTAGCACCCTGACTCCTTGTTTCATTAAAGGTAATTTTGAAAAAAATGTTTTAAAAACCAATAAAAGTAGTCTTGTAATGTGATGGAGGGGCCAAAAATAGTTATGTACAAGAAGTAAGCAAAGTGTTGGCTGCTTTTTGTCTTTTATGAAGAACCTTCAGTTTCGGTTCTTTTAGAATGAATCCGATCTTGATATTGATTCCAAAAAAAATGGAACCTCCGGTCTGGTTCTGGTCTGTTTCTCAAAAAAATAAAATTCAGGTTTCGGTTCCAAATCTGGTTTTGCAAATCAGACCCAATTACGGTTCTGGATAACTTTGTCAGAAACCAGTGGTTAATTGCCAATTAACTCTGGTTCTAGACCATTTTTTCCTCAAAAGATTTTTTTTTCAAAAATTGTGGTTCTGTTTCTAGAATTGGGTCTTGGTTCCAGTTCCAGATCTAGTATCAGGTCCAACTAAAAACCTGGTTCCAGTTCTAGAACCAGGTCTAGGTTCGGCTTTTCAATCCAGAACTGGGTCCGGTTTTAAACTTTCCAAAAATCAGACCTGGTTCCAATTAGGTTCCCGGTAATCGAAACCAGGTTCGAACCGGCGAAACTGGGTAACCGCCCAGGGCTAAAGTAAACCCACCTTTGGCACCCAAATATTGCCCATATCCAATTTTTTTTTTGAGGGTGGTGAGTATCACATTGCCAGGTCCTTGCATTTTAGCCAGTATAGCCATCTGATTGTAAAAAAAAAATTAGGTGTGTAGCCTTAAAGCTATACTTAATTTGTCTACTGGGCTCATTCAATGTTTTTTTATTTTAAAAACAATTTATCCCTCATACTTAGGAGCTGCTTCACCCTGGTAGCCCCACACCAGCATTTCTTTTCAAAATTTTGAAAAAGAATGAAAGAAGGAAAACCCTGTATATAAAAAAGCAAGGATGGGAGCCCATCCACAAAAATACAAGGCAAATAAAAGCACAAAAACACAACCCTGTAAAGAACATAACAATCGAGACACTACTAATACAGAAATAAAATAGAAGACCTTAAACTAGAAAACACCGCTTGTGAGGCAGAGAAGGCTCCTTCACTCGGAGTAAGGAATGATAGAATATTAATATGTTGAATACAGAAGTTGCACACTGCTTGTAAGAGAGAGAAAGGCCTCCTTCACTCCCAATACGGAATGATAGGTTATTAATATGTTGAATACTGAAGTTGCACACTGCTTGCGAGAGAGAGAGAGAGAGAAGCCTTCAGTGTTTTGGATCAACATTCAATAGAGTCTAGCAACCATCTCTTTCCTCCTCCTTAACCATTAACATTTAAGAGCGATCCTTCATTTTGCTCGGTGTCAATATGAACTTGCTGTAGAGTTGTGAAGCTTGATCGAAATCGAGGTCTGCGTTTGAATGTGGGTGGAAAGAGTGGTGCGTGCTGTGGTACTGAGCTGAGAGTGCAAGGAAACTAGTTAGGGCAGCTATTCCAAGGGAAAGGTCTCTTTCCTTTTTGTTGAAAGTGGCAGGCTGATGTACACGTGGTGAGAATTGCAAAGGACTATGGTCGACAGTCTACCCTGACATCCGTGTGGATCATCCATCAAGTTATCTATTGTTCTTCAAGTTTCAACTTATAAACTTTTCGGCTTGATGATCATGGCAGACGCAATCATCACTGATGTTGTCCAAGACGTTTCGAGAAACCTTACAGCTAGTAATGTCATGGTGGAAAAGTTTGACATTTATGAAGATGATGGTACCACTAGGGAACATATCAGTTCGCGAATGAAATATCATCAATGCAAAGCTGATTCTAGAGAAGGTGGGCTTGACAAACCACAAGTTGATGGATATGTTGAACGCAAGTGGAGTCTTTCAGGAGGGGATGATCTGAAGGAATTGGTGTCTACAGTCGTCGAGAGCACTAATGTGAAAGCCATTTACGTGTCCAGAGATTGTCGACCATATACCTATGATGTTATTGAGCAGCTTTTGCAAGGTCTCTACACCAATTATACCATAATGAGTGCTGTATTTTGTATATTTTCTCTTTGGAACACGATGATTGATGCGATGGACAAATTTGTGGTTATGCTTTGTCATAATATAGGCCTCAAACATTTCATTTTCGACCTACCAAGCACGATTGAAGGTAGAAAGTTCCATTCTGGTTTTGGCAATGCACTTAGGATGAATCACACCCTTGAACATCTTCAATTATATTTCCCCTCTAATTCTGTGGAATTAGATTTGGAGGAACTTGTCCAACCATTGTTTGTGGACGAAAATGGGCACCAAGCCAACTCTACACTAACCACTCTTTGTGTTATGGGACTTTCTGCTATGAGCTCAGTTGGTGCTACCTTTGCAAGGATGCTTCAGAAATTTTTTTCCATAAAGCATCTTGATTTGACAATATCTTTAACAAGTGAATCAGATGTGCAAACACTAATACGATCACTTGTAGAAAACCATTCCATTGAAACCTTAGACCTATTTGGTTGTGATGGTGTAAAGGGCTCTGTATTTCCTACCATTATAGATGTTCTATTGGTCAATTTCACCTTGAAAAATATAATATTATGTCACACTCCTTTGCGTCGTGAGGGCAAGCATTTGGCCATCAAGCAACAAGTACGAAGGAATGGGATGTACAAGGTGTTACATCTCAAGGAGCTGGAGATGGCCAAGCCAACATTTGCAAGAGTAATTTTTTGCAGCTCTCCATATGACGGTATGTCTTAAATCTCTTTTGGTTGAACTAGAGGACATCAATGTGGTTGTGTTTGAAACTTTGTCATAGCTTGAATCATGTTGTCACATGGAAACTATAATTTATGATTAATTCATAGTAGAATTTTATTTTTGCATCTTCTGTTCATTGCACATGAATGCACATGTTTATTGTGGAATTATGTAGGCAAAAAAACCTTGCAAAAGGTAATGGTCCATTCCATTGAACACAGAACCACAATCAGCAAGAGCATTTTCAATCCCTGCAAAAATTTCATGATGAAGAAGACTGATGGGGGTCAATGACTACTCCAAGGAGGCAAACAACTTACACACCCCACATGTGGAATTGAGGTACATAGTGTCGCAACCCCACTTTGGCCAAGTGTGGGGGTGAAGCCCAACAATTGGAAAAGTTGGAAGTTGGGAGTCTTCCGGGACTCCCGAATGTTCAGAGCTCGACAGCAAGGGGAAAAACACCTTGCATTAGGGTGTTCTTGGTGTCATTGGAAAGGTCTTGAAACGTAGATATCAAAAATGCCCTTGCATTGGCAATTCGGACGTTTGCAGCCCAAGTTATGGGCAAAAGAAGGGTCGGGAGTCAAACTGGCAGTTTGACTCCCGACCACTAAAAGTCGGGAATCGACCTCCTCCTGACGTCCGATTTGAGTGTGCGACATGGCGTTGGAAAGATCTTGACGAGGGCTACAACTTTGGTTTAGACCTCGTCGCGATCCAACTTTGCAGTCGGGAGTTATGACGGTTCAAAGTTCCGGGAGTCCCGTCGGGACAATTTCGGGACTCCATTTCGGGAGTCTCAGGAATTTGTGCCATTCGGATGTAGCCTCCGCGACCAGCCGCAGAGAATACTATATGGGGGAAGGTGGTGGCTTCCCCCGAGTCCGGGTCGTGGTGAGTCTTGTGTGTCTAAGTGCCCATGGCAAGTCCCAACACTAAAGGGTGTCCCGAATGCTAAACTAACCCGATTTGGTTGGTTTTTGGATGCAGATTCACATGAGCTAAGCTAGTCCCTCCTCCTAGTCTAATCCCGGGGCTCCCAACTCGACCCTCTACCCCTTTCTAGAGTTGAAAGCCGGGAGCGTGCTACCAAGTTCAACTTTCCGCAACTTGACTTTGTGAAACCCTCAAGTGGGTTTCACCCCGTGACTTGGGAGCGCGTCACATAGCCTAAAAAGTAGCGAAGGGATGAGATGGTCTATTTGGGACAGGGGGGGTCAGGAAGAGTTCCATGGGTTCCATTATTTCATACTTCCTGATCTAAACGACATAGGTAACCCATCCTTATTCCTTCTAGTTTGTAGTCCATATGTATTGAGAGATGAGGGATCCCCTTCAAAAGAGATGCTTAAACAATCCATTGAGATTCAGAAAGAGTTGGAGTATTGGCTTTGATTCATTGCTTGCAAGAGTCGAAGTACAATTTCCTTCAAACCAAAGGTGATCATGGTCTTGACTCATTCTGACAAAGTTGATGGGCTTGTAGCTCGAGCACAGGGGAGTGTCAAAAGTTTGAAAGAGCAATTTGCAGAATTGCTAGATGTGTGGTCCGAACCAATTGCCATTGAAGGCTTTTCTACTCAATCAGGTAGCAATGTGGTTAATGTTATTGAAGACAACATTGTAAATCTTCTCCAAGCATTGCCAGAAGTGTATGAGGTGTGCAGTAATGTGAGATCAACCTTGAATGGTTGGATGGTGAGAAATCCAAAAATTCTGAAGGAGATGTAACATCTTGAAGTAACATCTTCAAAAGGTTCATATCATGATTGGATCCAAAAAAGTCATAGTTTTGACCATTTGTCACCACCACATGAAAAACATTCCTTTCAAAGTGAAAATGGCATATTATCCTTGGGCAATGAAGAGTTGGAGATGCTTGGGTATCTTTTTTCACACAACTCTACACTTCTTTTACCCTTTCATATCAAGGTTTTTGCGACACCAAAAGAATATGGATTAGGTCACAACCTTTAGAGATGTGCCATCATACATTCATCATTTTGAAAGTCTTCTTTACAAGCTAATAGATCATTAATGATTAGAGAAAGAGCTCTCAAACCAAGGAAGGAGATGTAACATCTTGAAAAAATCGTGAAGCTTCAAGTGGTAAATGAAATTGACAAAATGACCATAGATCACAAACATAAATAGTTTCATTCCCTAATGACATAGTTGTGAATCTATCTATTCAAGAGTTTTTTTTTTGGTTTTTGCATAGAGATTATGCTTAAATAGAAGAATGTTTGGTCATAAGACAGTCAATTGACAACTAACCATTGAAGTGTTCAAAGGTATCATATATGTCACAACAAGGTATAATAAACCTCCAACTAATAAACAATATTGTAGTCTTTGACAAAAATTTAACAAGGTGGCCACTATAAATATGGACAGTGAGGAATGATTTTATCTTATAAATGTGTTCAAATAGTATTTGGATGCCAATTTTCATTACATGTTTGTAATGAAAAGGCTTAAATTTCCACAAATGTGAAAAATTCCATTGTGTTTACAATTTGGTTGATTACATTTATGTTGTGGTAGTATTTTTCTATCCCATTCATTGGAAACTCTATAATATTTTACAATACATATTATTTATCTTTTTTTCATCTAATTGAAAAAGGTGATGATGGTGTGTAGGTGCAATTGGTAAGGTTTTTTCAATCAACCATGTCCCATATTATTGGTAAAATTGTACCCATGGAAAGACCACACAAACTTTGCACTAGAAAGTATAATAATTGACAAGTGATGCACTACTAAGTTCTTCCCTAGGAGACTTAGTGTTGAACCCCTAAAAGGTAACAACAAAAAGAAAGTAGAAGGAAGGACTTGGGGCACATTCCTTGACTTTGTCCACTAAGGAAAGAGAGATTTGTGAGCTTTGATATGGGGAAAATGTGACATGTTCACAAGCTCCTCATGGACAAATCACATGCACAAGCCATACAACCTAGGTGGTTAGTGGAAATGTAACCAATTTTGGGTCACAGACTTGCCAAACACATGCATGGCCTAGAGTTGGGAGGAGGCCATCGCCTTCCTCCCTATAATATATTTTGTGCTTATTTATGCAAGTTATTTCCAAATGGTATTTTCTTTCAAGACTCCCAGATGGGCGTCTCTAAGTTGTGACTTTTGTTGTACTAAATATGTCACCTTGTGTCTTTTTTGTTCAAGCTTGTTTTGCACTTGTGACACAATATCTTGTAATTCTTGTCAAGAACTTTCCATGTTAGATACCCCCATTGGATATCATTTGACCTTTTTTTCTTAGGTTTTTGTGGTCAAAAGTCAAAATTGGCACTTTGACTATTGGCCTTTATTTTGACCATAACTCCTAGCTTCAAGTGGAAAATGTGAGTTCAATTTTGATATCTACATTTAAAAAGTTTTTCAATTGCATGAAAAAATATTGATATGAACCAAGTTTACCCCTTGTACTTTTGTCCCCAAGGTTTGGGACATCCGAAAAATCACTTGAATGCTTCCTTTTCATTCACCCAATGTTTTAGGCCTTTTTTTTGCCTTAATTTTTTTTTGGTCCATTTCTTGTTTCTCTTGCCCCAACCTTGGTCATGACCCTAACTCATCACAAACTTCTTTAGGCAAAAATTCAATGATTATAATGAATAATTAGATTCATGTTATTTATTAAGTTTTTTTAGCTAGGATGCAAAACTAGATGGATACGATTGTCCATACCATAAGGAAGAACATTTTTTCACAAATAAATAATAGTTAACAATGTTGTGTATTAGCGATAAAAAAAAAGTTATTATGTTTTTGTCTTCTAGGGTTGCTAATCATTGATTCGAGGTTGTTTGGGCTTTTCCAATTACTTGTGATTGGATTACTTACTAGTAGATAATAACAATCGAGAGATTTGATCACAATATTGTAAAAAAGAATTAATAAAATTATTATTATTATTTATATTTACCAAATTAAAAATTCAAAAAATCATCATTTTTGATTTGTGGAAATAATTTCACATCATTATGGTGTGTTTTTCACTTTATTATTTTATTGTTGATAAAATACTTGTTGAAAATATATAAACATAATGAATAATGGTTTGTCATTTTACCATAATTTTCATGACACAAATGTAAAATTTTACCATTCAAAGAGATTTTTAATTTATATTATTTGAAAGAATAATTATGTTTATGTTGATATTATCATAGTAAAATATAATTAAAAGATTTGTTGAAATAACAAAAAAATGACATTTGATCCAAATTACATTATATTGCAATTCTGAAATTTTTACATAATTATTTTTCCCCAAGAAGTTTGTGATGAAGGTTAAGGTTATGATAGTTCAAGAGAAACATTTGATTGTGATTTGTAAAGGTTAGCAAGAAAAAAACATCTAGATATTAGCCACATACATTAGTAGAAAAACCCATATTTGTGACTAAAATTTATTTGTAAATTTGATTTCCACAACTAATTTTCCTATTACTTGCATAAGTATAATCATACCCAACATGTAGTCACAAATATGATCTGAACATGACATTAGCACAATGCACATGGATAGGGAAAATAATCAATCATATATTTTGACCGTATAATTTTTTGTGATTAATTATCATAATGTGCAACTTGCTTCACACAAATTGCCACATGACATACTTTTATGCATTTCCACATAATGAAAATTTTAATTGAAAATTTTAATTTCCATCATCCATTATTGATGCTTTAATATTGATACTTGTAGCCAAATTGGTTTTTTCCATGTGGCATAATTTATGCATTTCCATATTTTTAAATAATTTTTAAATTATGATTGTTCATTTTAAATGGTCATATATTGTGATGTGTGGCACAATGAAAGTTTGCCAAATGGCATAATTTGTGCATTTCCAAAGAAATAATTTTTTTATTATGATTGTTAATTTAAAATGCTCTTATATTGTGACATGTGGTACAATTTGTGCATTTCTAAATAAATTTAAATTTTAAAACTATGAATGTTCATATAAAATGGTAATCCATTATAACACATGGCACAATCAAAAGCTACCACATGGAAAATAAATTGTATTTTGGAAAAAATGAAAATACATACCTATTACCTACCTACCCAAGTCAAAAAATAAGACCTTAAGTAGGTAAGCATGTAGGATGGTAGAAAGGTAAATGAATTAAAATGTAACAATGTAAATCTTTTTTTGTTAATTTTATGTTTTGTTTTCAGGGTTAAACTTTTTTGAATTCATCCCAAATTGGCACATGTATTTTAATGTGACAACACAAAAAAGATAACTGTTTTCTATAATTTTTAAAATGAGATTTAAGGACGAAACCTATAGGTTAAATATTTTAGTTGCACCTTAATTGCAAATTGGGTTGCAATTAGAAAAATATTTTCCCACATACTTTGTATGTGTGTGCGTGCGTGTGTGTTTGTTTTTCAATTTTATAAATTATACAACTAAATATGTAATTACTTGATAATTTTATATATGAACAAATTATCTAAATGAATGATTTGAATCAATTAGTCCAATTCAGATAATTAATTATCAAAGTACTTAATTTAATTTTATATTTGAATTTGAATTATCTCAAATAATTATTTAATAATTAGTTTGAGAATTAAATATCTAAAAGTTAACTATTTAGATTGATTATTTGAATTAAAATAAAATCTAATAATCATTCACTTGGATTCCCAAATTTGATTATTTAAATTAAATAATTATTTGAAACAATTAATTTAATTAATGAGTTTAATTCATCTAATTTTTTGGTGAACTATTTCAAATAATTAATTATTTAATATTAATAATCTGAATTAGATCAATCAATTCAGATTAAGAGTTATCTATGAATATATTAAGTAAATTAATTAATATATAATATTTAATGGTTAAGAAATTAGTGAAAATATTTAAATATGAAATATGAAATAATAATCCATTTACTTATTGGCTCATTAAAATATTATTGCATATTTTTATTAATTAGCTAATCAATTAGTTAATGGTAATAATTCATTAGTAATATTTAATGATTATATCACTTTATGATTTAATATTTAATTGTTGAAAATTTCAGTAAATAATCAATCAGTTAATTATTATATATTAGTTAATATTAATTAAATTCAATGAACGAAGTAAGTAACATTGATTATTTCATGGCTTATATTAAGTAATCAATTAGTTGATAATAATCATTCATCAATAAATAGGATTTTTTAATATGATGATTATATCATATTAATATTATTTCCCCACTATTATTTAATCATACCTTATAAGATATGGTATATTTTTAAACAAACCATATAAAATCAAAATGAAAATGTTGAGTTTCAATATTCCCATAATATGAGCAAATATATGTGTAATATACATTAAATGAAAACTAAATATGTTGATACACCATGAATATAAGCTAAATATACTTAAATATGATAAATACATTTAAGATATGCTTAATGTACATTGAATACAAGCTAAATATATTCTCAATGTAATCCACAATACCATAATGTTCATTAAATGTAAAAGCACACCATAAGAAGTAGCCAAGTTATAATTAATTTTGTGATGAAATGAACATAGGGCCCTATTCTTGGATGAAAAATTCAACAAGTTAGACAATATGAAAGGATGTGAAATTTTGCATATATAGTCGCAAAAATAATAACAAATTTAAAAGCACAATGAGTAGTTGTAAACATGATAAAACATAATTGCAAATGATAGATAACATGTAGTCTCAAATTGAATGGTTACATGATAAAAGGTTTTTGATAGTGATATAATTTCAAAAGGTGGTCAAATCTCTAGAACACAAATACATAACACCCTTTTCATTTTGTTTAGATGTATTTACACAATCAAATGAGTAACCCTAAGTCTTGGAAACAAAGCAAAACCATTCCAACATTTTAAGTAGTTCAATGTCCAACTAATTACCAAACTTGGAACCAATCTTATTCCATTTACACAATATGTAATAAAAGGACCCTCAAAAACATATTTTAAGGGATTGTCATTTTCATTGTCAAACCAAACATGTTGATGATAATTTTTAATTTTTTAAAAATTTATTATAGTTATATCATGACTAATAGTGAAAAGGGGTTTCCTAAATGGATTAACAACACTCAAACAACTAATCAAATAAACATGTGAAGGAAAAACAAGTATTTGGAGTTCTTTATTTTTATTATAATTTAATCTTTTAAAAAACTTTGGTTTAGAAAAAATATTAGTCTAACTTAGCACAATAGTGGGGGAGGACCTTAAGATTTTTAAATTTTGCAAGGAACATGAATTGCTTTGACACTACAACAAATGTTTCTTGGAATGGACTTTTTCCACAAAAGTTTAAGTCCCATCACAAAATAATGTATATGACTATCTCCTTTGTGGTCCTTATTTAATATCTTTGTTTTTAGTTTATATGTGTGCTAATGGAGCAAAATAAATCAAGGACTTTGTAAGGTGACTACTAAATTTTTTGTTAAAGTTTTGTTGTAAAGAGCTCAAGTTTTGGTATTGCAACATGAGGGTGTTCAATAGTCATTTTTCTCTTATTAATTAACCATCTTGGATTTAGATTGTCAAATGTTAATGTTTAGGTAAACTTCAAAGCAAGTTCTTCATCATTTTTTTGGTGAAAACAACATTTAACAATGGTGGAAGAACATCCATTTGTTGCAAAGGAAAAGGTATTTGTTGTAAAGGCAAAGTTGCGAATGTAAAAATTGATTATGGAGTTAGAAAGTCATGAACACTATGAAACATTATGAAACTCTTTCAAGAAACCAAAGGTTGGTTGTCTATCCTTCTCTAAATTGGGGCTTATTTTCTCAACAACATTGACAACATTCCTTGATTCAATTTTGAATGTAGTAAATATAATAGTTCCTTGTATAGTTTATTGGTAGCACATTGTAAATATTGATGTTATTTAGTGATCCAAAAGATGTTATCGCTTTGCAAATAAAGCTTACACAAATATTGCAAAAGGTAATGGATTTTTAATTGTTTTAGTTCATGGTTACAAAGGTTTCTTTCCATGAAGTGTTCAATACATTTCCATAATGTTGTGAAGGATCTCAAATATCCAATGTAGGTTGTAATTGGAGATCACAAATCTTTATCAAACTATTGACTCCATTTCTATTGCCATGCAATCAAATCACAAAAGCCATGTTATTATATTATAGCCATGATAAAGTTTCTTGATAAAAACAAGGATGGAAGTAAAATGATTTTTTGAATATCTTCCATAAATGTTTTGGTGGACCTACTTCAATTTTAGGTGAAAACATGGTTGGCCATTGCATTTTTGGACATATTTGTAGTCCTAATAGGGGCCCAATACAAATGTGACTTTGCTTTCAAATTGAAGGACCTCAAGACCCACTTAGTCCATGTTAAAAGCATGTGGTAATAAGGTTATTGATGTAAAGTTATGATAAAATGTGCATTGAATTACCTAGAGTATTCAATTTGGAACTTTCAACCAATTTCCTTATGAAGTTTTCAAGTTGCTAAATTGTCCATAATACTTATGCATATTTATTCAATAAATCTAGAACTAACTTTTTATACCTGAGTCTTTAAGATCACATGATCTAATGCATGCCAAAAATTAGGCTAATTTGGTGTGAGTGCCAAGAGACACAAATCTTATGAAAATATTAGTCCATTACGGTCCTAAATTGAAAATATTCATTTCAAGTAATGGATTTGAAATTTTCAAATTTCCAAAAACATGATGCTTTCAAGAATAGTTGTCTAGGAACAATCATTCTCAAACGTTTGATTAAAATTATACATTTTTTATGTACTCCTTTCAATGGACAAAATTTTAAGAATTAACTTTCAATAAATTATCCAAAATGACTATGAGATTGCCAAAACAAAAACAATTGGTGCTTAATACATATGTGGTTGTTTTAGATGGTGGCAAATTTTCATTTTTTGAAAATAGCAAAGTTTGATAATATTAATATTGTGTCAAACTATTAATTAAACATTCACAACCATTTGATTAAAGTACCAAAAAGGGTAAATTTTTTTTTGATGACCATTTTTAGGGGTTTTTAGTCTAATATTGTAATATACACCTCCCAAAATGTGGTGCATTTTAATTATAATTTTTTTGGTATTTAAGCCTTATGATTACAAATTTCAAAATTTTAATATTATTTTTGAAAATTAAAAAAATCATGGGTATATTTATGGTATACATTATAAAAAAAATTCATTTATCATTTTAGATTACATTGGTTATTTGGTTTCATTAGTCATTCAAATAAGTGTTTGAAATGGATTTTTATGCATTGGCCCATCTCACATTGGTTGTCACCTTCTATTTTTATCAAAATTTCAATTTACCACATATTTATGGTCAACACCTTAAAAAAACCCCATTTGTGAGATGAAAATATGAAACTTTTTACATGGTTCACAATCATGGTTCAAAATATGTGGAATCACATGTGAAATAAATGTGATTTTTTTTGGTAAAGGTTGAAAATCATTTCAATTGGTTTTGGACTATAATTGCATTTTTTAGTATGCAAATACACTCATATCCACCATGAAATAAATTTTAAAAAATTATTTTATTTTTATTTTATTTTATAGGTTATGTTTTGTTATAATATGTAACATTAAAAGTGTTTTTTTGAATGTTGACATGGTTTAAGTTTTAAAACATTCATTTGAAAAATAGTACAATGTGTTTGCATAAAAGAAGTTACTAGAGCTTGCTTTTACCCCTTTGGTACAATGTGATCCTATTAAATTAAAAAACCTTTCTAGAGTTTGAAGGTTAGTTTCATGTATATTGTGATTTTATGATTCAAATACCATTGGGTTTTTATATGATCTTGGTGTTGAATATTTTGTTAAGGACATATGGAAAATTACCATTTGGGACAATACTTTGCCTCCCCCAACCATGCTTTAACCCTTTATAAAATTGATTGAAAAGCTTGCAATGGATAACATTATGACATGAAGAGTCCCTAATGAAACTAAGTACAATACAAGAAGTTTGTAAAAAAATTGAAGCAAAACACAAGGATGATCAAATAATGCATACAATGGTTAATCATGTTAACAATTAATTATGAGTGTATGTAAGGCATTTGAAAATGAAAAAAAGAAAACTACAAAAATATGAGGTGTAATTGTTGGTGGACAATAACATGGATCTTTTGTTATAGTTGAAAGGTAGACATTCCTTATGTTCAAACAATTCCAATGAATCACCTTTATACACACTAAAGTAGCATGACTCATAATCACACCTTGTTCCAAGCCATGGTACTAATTTTTGGCATGTAATCGTTGGAATGTTATATATGTTCAGCTAATTTTCATTGGGTATGGAATTGCTAATGATTTGGTTTGTAAATTGAATAGAAAAGGATTGATTAAAAATAAAAAGAAATGGATAATCTCATGCATGGAGAGTATGGGTTGAGTTGGAAGCAAACCCATACCAAGGGGAAAGAAGTAGATGCAATTGTTAACACTTTTTAGAAGTCCTTCAAGAAGAAAGCAACATTAGAAAGCATTGTTGCACATTCCAATTATAACAATTAAATCACTAGTAGACTAGACCTATAAAAACATTCATTACATCAATGAATCACATTATGTTTCCTTTCATTGCACAACCTTTGTATTGTATGCACATCAAATTTATTTAAATAAATTATGCATCAAAACCCATTTATAATAGTACATACAAGTATGGTATTTTAAATTCATATTCCTATTTTAAATAATATGTAAAAATTTGGTTATGCAAAGCCATTTAGAGCCCTAATTGAATAGGTAATTTTTAAAAAAAGGTTTCAATTAAAAACATATGATCACAAGTCAAATCCAATCAATACCAACAATTCTAGAATTTATGCTTGTTGTCCATGCTTCCTTTTAACATCTCTTGGGGTTGTAAAACAATTTGGTTGATTAACGTTTAATGTCATAAATGGTCAATTTGGTGTCAAACAAATTTTTTTTCAAAGATAAAATTGTAAAAAGAACATGTGTATTTATTTAAATGAAAGTTATTAAAGATGAGGCTTTATTTTTAGTATCTTGATTGCTTTTAAAATTTGATGATTTTATTTCTATTTTTGGTCATTATTTTTTGGAAAGGTCACATGAATTGGTTGAAGGTCAATGTAAACCATCACCTACATTGAACCATGGTTCATTTTGGGTGAACTAATGTCTACACCAGTACCTGGTAAAAGACCCAAAAATCATCTAAACGACCTTTAAATATTGTAGATGTCACATATTTAGACTAAATTAAGGTCTCCAAGGCCAAATCTAACATATGTTGGGTTTAGTTTGGCCACTACAAGGAGTGCCATAGGAACCCAATTGGCCGATACTTTTTTCTTTGGATACTAAGTCAAAAGATGACATTTCTCCAATATTAAGAAACATTCTTCCTCACAAACTTTCATGATCATGTTTTTGCAGCAATTGGATCTAGATGGGATTTTTTCTCAACAGATCATTGATGTCTTTGGCATAACACTAAGCCCACAAAAGTTGATATTCTTACTTGGTCAACTTTCAGTAGGGGTATTCTTGTTGGCTCCTAGTGAAAATGTATGGTGATTTCTCCTCATTGCCAGGTTTATTAAAAGTCTTTCATTGAAATTCCATAACATTGTTTGTTGACCAATTCCAAAAAAATTCCCAAATGGATTGCATTTTTTTAGGTTTGGAAAAGATGGGAGGCCTTTCAAAACATCTTCGCTTTAGCCTTGAAGACATTATTCTTGGTGAAATTGTTGTTAAAGTTTAGAAGATGATGTTTCCCTTACTTCAAAGACTCATGATGATTATTTTTTCTTTTCCTAGACAACTAGTGGACATTTTATGAAATTTCATTTTTTATTTCTGATGGGCTAAAAATGATGTTTCAACTTTGATAAGGAGTAATCGAGTTCTAAGATTGTTCATCAAAGCTAGACCTTTCTTTTGAGGTGGGCATGGCCATCTAATGGGCCGTTAACAAACATAGGAACTCTTGCTAAACTAGCAAGCAAGGTAATATTGATCACAATTTTAGATCCTAATGGTGCTATTTGATTTTTTTGGCATGAATAATAACACCATCAAATGGCTTCTTCTTCTGCCTTTGTATATTTTTTATTCATGATTAATTCTTTGATGTGGTTGGTGCTACCTTCCCTTTGGGGTTTCTAGGTGAAGGTACCAGTGTGGGTGTTGATTCACCCTGGTTCCTACAGCGATAGATTTAGGTTCTTGAGCGAGGTCTAATGTTAGAGGTTAAAGGTAACCCATGGAATGTTAAATTTGCACTTGGAGACTCATCTCATCTAAGGATAACGCATGTTGGTGTCAGTTTGGGGACCCAAGCGTTAAAACAATTGTTTTGAGGTCTCAAGGTATTTTGACACCTCACCTTTTGTCTTTAGGGAGGAAAAAAAAAATGAGCAATTTGAATGTAGGTAGGTAAGTTAGTAAAAAGATGGGGTTTTGAGACAAAGCAGGAAGGAGAGGACAAATAGGTGAGCAAAGAAAGAGCCTTTCCTGGGACTTTCAATCCATTCACCCAGGTAGAAATATGGGGGAAATTCCCCAGTTCTTGAGGTAGCAGAAGTGACTGTTCTACCTTCAGGCTTGCTTGGAGTTTTTCCAGCAGACTGGAAAATAGGGAAATTTCCCCATTTCTTTGAGGTGGGAGGAGAGACTATCTTTGGACACCAGGATTTTCAACACTTGTGATACCTTCCACTTGTTGACAAATGCCTCAAAGGAAAATAGGGAAATTTCCCCATTTCTTGAGGGGGTGAAGAAAAGACTATCTTTAGACACCATCATTTTCAACACTTGTGGTACCTTCCAGTTGTTGACAAATACCTCAAATCATGGGAGGGTCTAAAGAAAGACACTCCTCATTCAACCATTGTTGCTTCTTAATGTTGGGATAATAAAAACAGGTATCTGAACCTGAAACACTTTTGCATTGTATTCCTATACCAAACAGCCAACTGCAGTGGTTAGTAATATTTTACATGTGATCGATCCACATGCTAAATGACAAAGTCAAATTATAATTATTGAGAAATTTCAAACATATCAAGAGTAAAATTTCCCCAAATTTTTAACAAGGAAAATTTGAATTAATATGTGTTGAATCTAACATCAACATAGGGTACATAGCAGTGTTTAGTGCTGGGTTCACCCAAGGCTTGAAAACATAAGTGAGTAGACTTGGAGGTAAAGTGACAATTTTTTTTAGTTATTAAAACAGTGCTAGCCTCTAGGTAGGCACACTTTTCACTCTCTGAGAGGGCATACACAGGCATCTTGTGCCCCACATCCTTGGTGAAAAAAAGGGTGCACTCCTTAATGTGTGCCAGACGAGATAGGGATAAAGGTGTAAAGGTGTAAACCACATCTTGCACGCAGTCTTGGCGAAAAAGAGGGTGCACTTCTTCATGTGTGCTGAGCTGGAGTGGGACAAAGAAGGTGTAAACCCTTCTGTTTCCTTAAAGGTAATTTTGAAAGAAATGTTTAAAAAATGAGTAAAAGTAGTCTTCCAATGTGATGGTGGGGTCAAAAAGTAGGTATACACAAGAAGTAAGCCAGAGTTAGGTGGTTTTTGCCTTGTACAGAGAACCTTCGGTTTCGGTTCTTGTAGAATGAATTCCATCCCCATGATGATTCAGAAAATATGGAACCCCAGGTCTGGTTCTGCTCTGTTTCTCAAAAAAAATAAAATTCAGGTTTCAATTCCAAATCTGGTCTTGCAAATCAGACCCAGTTATGGTTCTGGATAACTTGGTCTGAAACCAGTGGTTAATTGCCAACTAACTCTGGTTCCAGACCATTTTTTCCCCCAAAAGAAATGTTTTTCAAAAATTGTGGTTCTGGTTCTAGAATTGGGTCTTGGTTCCAGTTCAGGTACTAGTGTCAGGTCCAATCAAAAACCTGGTTACAGTTCTAGAACCAGGTCTGGGTTCCCATTTTCAATCCAGAACTGGGTCCGGTTTTAAAGTTTCCAAAAATCAGACCTGGTTCCAATTTGGTTCTAGGTGAGCGGAACCAGGCAGAACCGGGTTCTAGCTGGCCCAACTGGGTAGTCAGCCAAGGCTAAAGTAAACCCATCTTTGGCACCTAAATATTGCCCATATCCAAATGTGTTTTTTGAGGGTGGTGAATATCACATTGCCAGGTCATTGCAATTTTAGCCAGTATAGCCAGCTGATTGTAGAAAAAAATTTAGGTGTATAGCCTTAAAGCTATACTTAATTTGTCTACTGGGCTCATTCAATGTTTTTGATTTTAAAAACAATTTATCCCTCACACTTAAGAGCTGCTCCACCCTGGTAGCCCCACCACCAGCATTTCTTTTCAAAAAGTTGAAAAAGAAAGAAAGAAGAAAAACCCTGTATATAAAAAAGCAGGGATGGGAGCCCATCCACAAGAAATACAAGACAAATAAAAGCACCAAAACACAACCCAGTAAAGAACATAAGAATCAAAACACCACTAATACACAAATAAAATAGAGAATCATAAACTAAAAAACACTGCTTGTGAGAGAGATAGAACGTTCCTTCACTCCAAGTAATGAATGACAGAATACTAATATGTTGAATATGAAAGTTGCACTCTGCTTGAGAGAGAGAGTGAGAGAAGAGAAGTCTCCTTCACTCCCAATACAAAATGATAGATTATGAATATGTTGAATACGAAAGTTGCACACTGCTTGCGAGAGAGAGAGAGAGAAGCCTCCTTCACTCCGAATATGGAATGATAGATTATTAATATGTTGAATACGGAAGTTGCACACTGCTTTGCAAGAGAGAGAGAAGGCTCCCTGACTGAGTCTAAGGAATGATAGGTTATTAATATGTTAAATATGAAAGTTGTACACTGCTTGCAAGAGAGAGAGGGCTCCCTGACTGAGTCTAAGGAATGATAGGTTATTATTTTGTTGAATACTGAAGTTGCACACTGCTTGCAAGAGAGAGAAGGCTCCCTGACTGAGTCTAAGGAATGATAGGTTATTAATATGTTAAATATGAAAGTTGTACACTGCTTGCAAGAGAGAGAGAGGGCTCCCTGACTGAGTCTAAGGAATGATAGGTTATTATTTTGTTGAATATTAAAGTTGCACACTGCTTTGCAAGAGCGAGAGAAGGCTCCCTGACTGAGTCTAAGGAATGAAAGGTTATTAATATGTTAAATATGGAAGTTACACACTGCTTGCAAGAGAGACAGAAGGCTCCCTGACTGAGTCTAAGGAATGATAGGTTATTAATATGTTGAATATGGAAGCTGCAGAACATCACACGTGACAAGGGCCACAATATGAAAATAAAAATGTGGCCATCAATTGTATTCATTGCAAACCACTCAATTATGCAATTTGAGCACCAAATTAGGGCTACATTGAACTAGCACCCACCGACGTGCACCATGAAGGATGGATGGTAAGTGATAAGGAAACAGTTTTCTGTTGGGTTTCAGCTCCCATGCTAACCTTACCTGTTTTGTTACCTATGTACCTATATATGAGACCTATTTCCTAGAGATTTGGTTACCAAGGTGAAACCAAATATTAACTCAGTTGACGTTCATCCACAACTGAGGACTATCAGGCATCCAATGGATGGTGCGGTGGTGGGTGCTGGTTCACTGTGGCCCACCCCCATCAGAGAGCTGGACAGTAGGTTCCTCTTCTGGCTACAACAGGAGACTGAGTTTTCTGCATTGCTGTGCATTTTTTTTCCTTTCGATCAGCTCTTTCGTGTGTGTCTGATGGTTCTATTGTTATTGTGTTAGCTACCAAAGGCATTTGTCGCTGCTGCTTTGTTATGTTCAAAATTTTGGTGGTGCTTTTGGGAGTTACTATGCGAGTGTCAGACCTTTGGAAGTCTCTTCCTTCGCTTTACCACGCAGTTTGTTTCGTGTTTTTTTTTTTTTTGCATAGGCTATGGGCTTTAGAGCTTCAACTGTTTTGGATCAGGATTCAATAGAGTCTAGCAACCACTTCTTTCCTCCTCCTTAACCATTAACATTTAAGAGCGATCCTTCACTAGCTAGGTCTCAATTTGAACTTGCTGTAGAGTTGTGAAGCTTGATAGAAATCGAGCTCTGTGTTTGAATGTGGGTGGAAAGAGTGGTGTGTGCTGCGGTATTGAGCTGAGGGTGCAAGGAAACTAGTTAGGACAACTGTTCCTAGAGAAAAGTCTCTTGCCTTTTAGTTGAAGGTGGCATGCTGATGTACACGTGGTGAGGATTGTGAAGGACTATGGTCCGCAGTCTACCTTGAAATCCGTGTGGATCATCCATCAAGCATAAGTTATCTATTGTTCTTCAAGTTTCAACTTAGAAGCTTTTCGGCTTGTTGATCATGGCAGACGCAATCGTCACTGATGTTGTCCAAGAGGTTTCGAGAATCCTTACAGCTAGCGATGTCGTGGTGGAAGAGTTTGCATATGCTCCCACTAGAGAAAATTTTTCTTTGCGAAGGAAGAAATGTCATGGATGCGAACCTAATTCTAGCCAAGGCTGGCTTGAGGAACCACTAGTTGATGGAGATGTTGAACGTGAGTGGAGTCTTTCAGGAAGGGATGATCTGAAGGAATTGGTGTCTACAGTCGTCAAGAGCACTAATGTGGAAGATGGCACTAGGGAAGATATCATTTTGCGAATGAAATATCGTCAATGCAAAGCGGATTCTAGCGAAGGCCGGCTTGAGGAACCACTAGTTGATGGAGATGTTGAACGTGAGTGGAGTCTTTCAGGAGGGGATGATCTGAAGGAATTGGTGTCTACAGTCCTCGAGAGCACTAATGTGAAGGCCATTAGCGTGTTCAGCGATTGTCGATCATATACCCATGATGTTATTGAGCAGTTTTTGCAAGGTCTCCCCACCAATCATACCATAGTGCGTGCTAACTTTGAGATAGAATGTCTTCGGAACACGACGATTGTGTTGGACAAATCTGTGGTTATGCTTCGTCATAATATAGGCCTCAAACGTTTCGCTCTAAAGCTACCATCCGATCTTCAAGGTACAACGAAGCATTCTGGTTTTGGCAACGCACTCAAGATGAATCACACCCTTCAACTTCTTCACTTCAAGCGTCCCCCTGGGGGATTAGATTTGGAGGAACTTGTCCAACCATTGATTATGGACGAAAATGGGCACCAAGCCAACTCTACACTCACCGCTCTTCAAATTAGCTTTGCAAAGGACCTTTCCACTATTAGCGCAATTGGTGCTACCTTGGCAAGGATGCTTCGGAAAAATTCTTCCATAAAGGTTCTTCATTTGAGCATGTGTCAAACAAGTGAATCAGATGTGGAAGAACTCATACGATCACTTGTAGAAAACCATTCCCTTGAAACCTTAGGCCTACCTGGTTGTCATGCTGTAAAAGACTCTGTGTTTCCTGCCATCATGGATGTTCTACGGGTCAATTTCACCTTGAAAGATATAATTTTGATTGGAACTCCTTTGAGCATGGATTGGGCCATCAAGGAACAACTACGAAGAAATGAGATGTACAAGGTGTTACATCTCAAGGAGCTGGAGATGGCCAAGCCAACATCTGCAAGAGTAATTTTTTGTGGCTTTCCATATGCCGGTATGTTTTAAATCTCTCTTGGTTGAACTAGAGGACATCAATGTGTTTGTGTTTGAAACTTTGTCATTGCCTGAATCATGTCGTCACATGAAAATTATAATTTATGACTGATTCATAGTAGAATCTTATTTTTGCATCTTCTGTTCCTGGCACATGAATGCACCTGTTTATTGTGGAATTATGTAGGCAAAACAACCTTGCGAAAGGCGGTGGTTCATTCCATTGAACACAGAAGCACGATCAGCAAGTGCATTCTCACTCCCTGCAAAGACTTCATGATGAAGAAGATTGATGGCGGTCGACAGCTAATCCAAGGAGGCAAACAACTTACACACCGCACACGTGGAATTGAGGTACATAGCTTGAAAAGTAGTGAAGGCATTACATGGTCTATTTGGGACATGGGGGGTCAGGAAGAGTTCCATGGGTTCCATTATTTCATGCTTCCTGATCTAAGCGACACAGGTAACCCATCGTTGTTCCTTCTAGTTTGTAGTCCATATGTATTGAGAGATGATGGATCCCCTTCAAAGGAGAAGGTTAAGCTACCCATAGAGATTCAGAAAGAGTTGGAGTATTGGCTTCGATTCATTGCCTCAAAGAGTCGACGGACAATTTCCTTCAAACCAAAGGTGATCGTGGTCTTGACTCATTCCGACAAAGTCCCTGGGCTTGTTGCTCTAGCACAGGAGAGTGTCACAAGTTTGAAAGA
>Ga0116227_10002127_pt1 | contig 45235 bp, 39 predicted proteins | sample S1TSphgellanicum_FD_89693 | JGI IMG/M metagenome (GOLD analysis project Ga0116227, IMG submission 89693) | Host-associated microbial communities from peat moss isolated from Minnesota, USA - S1T2_Fb - Sphagnum magellanicum MG | ecosystem: Host-associated > Plants > Peat moss > Unclassified...
AAGAGGGACAAGCTATTTAGTTATTTGGTCCTACATCCAAAACCAACCAACAAGTTGGTTAAAACTCATTCTGCACACTTTTGGTGTTGGGACAAACCACGGGCAACCTTGGACTCACTTGACTCACCACGGCTCGGACTCAGGGAAGCCACCACCTTCCCACATATAGTATTCTTTGTGTCTTTCTGCCGCACTTGCATCCGAATGGCACTTTTTCTCGGGACTCCCAAAGTGGAGTCCCAAAACTGTCCCGATTTGGACTCCCGAGACTTTGGGCGTTCATAACTTCTCTCTCCAACCTCCGATTGGGATGAGGTATAAAGCAAAATTGTAGCTCTCCTTGAGAGCTTTCCAACGATATGTCAAACTCCACCTAAACACACTAGGATCGGGTCAATTCCCGACTTTTAGTGGTCAGGAGTCAAACTACCAATTTGACTCCCAACCTTTCTTTCACCTATAACTTGTGTTGCAGATATTGAAATGGCTCATGCGAGGCCATTTTGAACATCTACACTTCAAGACCTTTCCAACAGTATAAAAAACACCTCAATGGGAGGTGTTTTGACCCTGCAAGTCGAGTTCTAAATTTTTGGGAGTCCTGGAGGACTCCCAAGTCCCATTTTTGGGAGTCCTGGAGGACTCCCAAGTCCCATTTTCGGGAGTGTGAATGGCGACCTCACACTTCCCTCAAAGTGGGGTTGCGACAGGCACAATCCTTCATAGAGAGAAGGCTTATGTTAGTAATTGGTAGGATATATACTAGTAGGATATTGGTAGTCAAGCCTAATGCCTCATTGAGGGACCTTAAAAAGACTCCCATGATCTTAAACCCATAATGTCCTCACATACATGCATAATTCTCTTATTGAAATTCGTTAGAAAAGATAGGAAGGAAGTAGAAAGAAATATTGTCCATGTGAAATAAAAAGGTTGACGAACTACACATGAAGACAAAATGCCCAAAACAACTTGGGCATCTTTGAGGAGATGAAAATCATCGATATGTGTCATATTCTAAAATAAAATCTCATTCAAAAAATGTGTGGTAAAGTCCTGAGAACCCATTGGCACACCCAAAATGCGTAAGCCATTTGTGACCAAAGAGTAACTTTGAAAAATCTTTAGGTTTTGAAAAATTTCTAAAAGATTCCAAAGCTTGCATTTTGACACATTGACCCTAAGCCCAACTAGGGTTAATTGGGTTGAAAGGTGGTCAAAAGCGTAAATAATTTCATTCATAGGCCACACGATGTGGGTATTGTCCGCTAAGGATGAAAAGATGTAATTGGGGCCTACATGATGATTTTTAAAAAAGCTTGATAATGGACCAAAACAAATAAAGGACCTCCTAAGGGGCCACCTTACCTCATGTTTAAAAATAAAACTTGAAAATGGAAATGAATATTGAAACTTGCATACATACAACAAATAAATTCAAAAATTGATATTTGCTCAAAAGTTTCTTGTAATAATTTTGGCCAATAACAAAAGGATGACAACTATAAATACATGTAGAAAAATGATCAAGTTTCTTGAATCTTGAGTTAGCACATGACTCCAAGCTCCAAATTACCTACAAACTCCAAAGCCATCCTATATATTTTTTGGAACACAACATTCAATTCAATATAATACAAAAAATCAGTTATACACAACATGCAATTCAACATAATAAAAAAGTCATTAATACATAACATGCAATTCAACATAATAAAAAAAGATGTTAATAAATCTTGCGCTTGGGGTTAGGTGATGATGAAGAAGATGAACAAGAAATAAAGGCAAGAACAAGGAAAAGACTCTTCAAATGGAAAAGATGAGAAGGCAAAAAGACAAGATGGTAGATGGATTTGGGTTCAATGAGGAACCCTAAACCTAAGACCCTTAAAACTTAGGAACCCTAAACATTATTTAAAACCTAAGACCTTAACCCCTACCTAAACCTTTGAGCCAGAGTTTGTAAAAATAGCCCTTAAGACTTGTGGGCAGGTTTTAAGGCCAGGTCTAAGGGCTAGGACTAGCTAACTTTGGCTTATTCTTGGGTTGGGTCAAGGTCTTGCAAAACTCTTGGACCCAAGCCATGTCCAGTTTTATTAATTTTTAAGAATTTGAAATTATTGTATTTAAAATAAATATTTGTATTAACTTTTGTGATATAAAAAATTGGCGAATTTTCCCCCCAAAAAATAGAAAAATGAGTCAAATTTGCACTAGAAAAAGTTAAATCCTAAATATTCCTAATTTTTTGGGAAAGAAAAGACAAAATGAAATTTTTGTTTCAATTTTTATAAGAAAATTCCAACGAATTGGATGTAGACCCTCCGGGTCTGTGTCTAAACCCGCCGGTTCCGGTGATCTGTGGTTCTCCCTCAGCGTCTAGTTGTCGTTGTGTGCGGCTTCGTTTGTTTTTTCAGCTCTTCTGTGTTGGAGGCCTCGCAGGAAGACGATCGAGCATGGAACCGGGCGTTGTCAATTTGCGCTTGCTCGCCGCAATTCGAGCGGCGTCTGTAGCGGATCGAATGCTCGTTTCTTCCACAGCACCGAGCTCTCGCGCCGCGTATTCTTACGCCACCGCGGCTTCCTGTGCTTCAGGTAGATGTTTTTCTTGCTTTGTCTCCTTGTTTGTGCATATTTTGGGAATCGATTTCAGAGATTTTGATAAAAACGAAGAGACACAAGTCTTTGTTTTTGTTCGGAAATATCGAAATATGATATGTATGGTAGGTAGACGTTTTCTGGCTGCATCCCGTTGTGTATATGTGTGTGTTTTTGTATATTTTAGAAGTAATAGATTTTGATGAAGCAAAGATGGAGTGAAACAAGTCCTTGGTTTGTTCGGCACGATTGAAAATCTTGTCGGATTGAAAAAAAATGTTCGGGATTCAGGGAAATGCTGATGGGTTGCCATTTGATGCATCCCTGTGACAATGTTGTCAGTTTTCTTTGTTTCTTGGTTTTTGCTGCATTGTATTCGGTGTTGTAGGTGTTGTGAGAGTATACCTATGGGAAGCTTGAATCTCACAAAACCCTTAAAACCCTAACATTCATTCCTGGTAAACATTTTTGCCTCTTGCTTGTTGAAATGCAATAGAGGGAAAGTGTCTATTTGGATCTGAGACATATGTGGACACATCTGTGCATTCCTGTGTGGCTTATTGTGTGCATGCTGCAACCATTATTGGTGTTTTCTGTAACTCTGCAGAAGCTCTTCTGCCTCAGGAGTCAATGGCACCAGTTGGCCTATTAAGGAGAGTAGGTCACAAAGCACGGGAAGAGGCCTCTCATCTGATTGCCACGCGGAAAACAGCACACCTGGGGGAACCTTGGCATAGGAATTGGGAGGTGGATTCTACACACTCCAAGGTAACATCAGGACGAGCTTCAGGATGTATGGGAAGGCTTTTTAACCTGGTGAGGGAGAAGAAGTTTGAAGAGATGCTTGCATATCTGGATCAACTGGGGAGAAGTCAAGACAGTTTAATTCAACAGGAGCTGGATGTATACCTGTATGCTCGGTTGATGACAGTGTGTACACGGGATCTGGGACCAGAGTGCGCTCTCCCAATATTTGAGCTAATGTTGCAACAGGGTGAAGTGGTTCCTAACGTGGTCCACTACACTATTGTGATCCGGTCATTGATGGACCTTGCGGCACATGAAGGGAATGGAAGTACTATTCCTGGACACAAGGGGCTGTCAGAGCAGACAAGCCACAAAAGTTGGTCCTCAAAAGCAATTGAGCTCTTGAAAGAGATGCGTGTGAAGGGTATAGTGCCTAATGAACTGACTTATAAGCCAATTATGGCATGGCTTCCATCAAAGGGGAGAGTTGTAGAGTTTGAAGAACTTAAAAAGTTAATGGAGGTTGATGAAGTCCCTTTTGTGGGAGTGTTCAAGTACTATGAGATCAGGCTGGCACTACGAGTGGCTGATTTTGACAAGGCTAAGACACTTTTCATTGCAGCCAAGAGGGAGAATAAGAACATTGCTTCCTCTTTAAACTGTGAGCACTATTCATTCAGTCTCAGAGCTATACACCATTCTTTTTCTTTCCATTGTTATGTGAGCATGATGGAACCATCCTTCTGTGGTCAGGTACCAATTTGGTCATCTGTGCTCATGACAAAGCAGAGGATATATGAGCTGCTCATAATGCCACAGGATTTTGTTTATCTTTCCTAAGACAAATATTACCATTACTGTATTATTCAGCTTGTGTTTGCTCTATTTTTGGGGACATACTTGGTTGAAGAGGAGGGAGACTGATGGGGCAGGCATGATGCGGTGGCATGGGGTAAATGGCGTTGATGGTTTGGGTAGCCTGGTTTTTGATGAGATTTGCATTGGATGATCAAATTATGGAGCTGCTGGAGTTACTCCCCAAAATCCTCACCAGCCTGAACACTAGTCATGGTATTGCCACTGCATTTCAGTGTCTTGGCAAACATGGGCAACTCGAGACCGCCTTGCAGTGTCTGTCCCTCTTGAAAAAGAATGGTACACCACCAGTAGCTACATGCTTTCTTGGCTCAATTTCTTAAGTTATTGGTAATTGGAGTGAACAACATGAAATTGGCACCATAATGGGCTTTGAGATTCCTTCCTGTTTAATGCAACAAGCTGCAGCTGCTCTGTTTGTGAGATGCCATCTTGTTGTCACAAGCAAAGATTTTTTGGGGTGAGTGTTGGTGTCTTACATCAGATAATTGTGGACAGGTGAAAGGGAACAGCTGCTGGGTCACTATTTGATTGCTCTGATTCTTGGCTATACTAAAGGCAAGAAGGTACAGTTGTTGACAGGAGGTGAAGCATCTGTATGCCTAAGAATTCTATTCTGAGGTTCATCTGAGAATGGGTTGGGTGGTGAGACTTGGGAGAGAGGTGGAAGGCTTGACCTATCATAATCAAGTGTGGACGTGCATGTGCAAAGAGACATGTCTGTGTGTAGCATTGCCAGAAAAATCAAGTAGAAATTCAGTTCCATTGCTTTGAGTTATGGGTCTCTTCTGCCATGATCTTATCTGAAGTTCTTACTGTGGACTGGATTTGCAGTTGGATGATGCAGAGAATGCTTTGAGGGAGGTTGAAAAGAAGTGCAATGTGAAGGCAGAAGCGAGTGTTTTTAACATTCTCATTGACTTTTGCTGCAGACAGGGTGAGGTACGGGTACTGATTACCTGTTTCTGGAATGTTGATTTCCACAGATGACTTTGAGGATGCACCTTATGTACCATCTTGTGTGTTGCTATGATGTCAGGTGTCTCGAGGTTTAGACTTCTTAGATGAAATGCAGCAGAGAGGGTTGGAGTTGTCTACCTTCTCATTCAATCCTTTCATCCGTGAGTTTGGGCGTTGGAGCATGGTAGATGAGGTACATTTCACACTGGAAATTTTGTCCTTGCCAGAGAATCAGTGAGCATTAGATAGGTAGCAGAATCTGGATGGGGTGCCATTAAGGGCAGGAAGAGACATCTCCTCATAAATTGAGAGGAGATCAGGAGAAGAGCAGAAGTTTCTCTTCTTCAGTACAAACACACTGAAGAGGTTCTTGGTGAGATCCTATCCTGAACATTAATAAAGTATGGGATGAGGAGATGGCTCAGAGTAATTCAGGGAAGGTCAACAACCATTGAAGTGTGTGCGTCTCAATCTCACACACTGAAAGTTGGTGGAGGTTAACAGGCATTTGAGATGAAGGCGGCAATGGGCAGGCTGGGTGTGCAACCATCAGTAATGACTTACAGTCCTCTTATCAATGCATGTGTGAAGCTGGGGAATGTAAGGCCCTTGTTTACCACTTTCACAATGCTCAGCCCTTGCAACTGTTCCTTGTCATCTTGTTCATTGTTTCTTTTTTACCTCCCTCACCCTTGTGCTCATTCTTTGTTTCAATTTGTGATGTCCACAGATACTTTTAGGTGCTCAAAAGAGATTGCAAGCTATTGTCAGCACATAAGAGGGGTTATAACTCTCTAGCTGCTTCTGTCTGCCATTGTGGTTGTTTGTATTAGGCAGATGGAGAAGGCCTATGCGTTGCTTGCAGAAATGAAAGAAGTTGGGGTGGAGGCCAACTCTCATTGTTATAACCCCCTGATAATGGGGTTTAGCACCAAGGTCACTCTCACTCTTTCATCTTGTATGGGGACAAGTTCTTTTGGGAAGAGACTTAGCATGGATTGCATTGTGATTTACAGCAGTTGTCTGCAAGTCCTCTTGTTGCTCAATGGTGTTGCTGGGCTTACTAAACAAATGTTGGGATCCTTCCAGTAAATGCTTTTGATATTGTCAGTTGATAACTCCTTTTGAAATGCATGCTATGCTCTATGTGAACAGCTGCCTGCTCTTGACACTCAATTTGTCTTTGGATTTGTCTGGCTGACATGTGGGAATACATGGGGTGTTGGGGGTGGAACAGAACTTTGATAAAGCCATGGCAGTGGTGAAAGAGATGGAGTTGGCTGGGGTGCCGGCTGATGTGGACACTTATCGAGTGCTAATTTTTGCTTGCTCCCTCTCTAGAAACCAGGACAAGGCAATTCAGGTACTCTTGCAGATCAGTTGCAGGCTACAAGGATAAAGATTTTGAAGCTGTGAAATGATGACCAATTGAAGACAAAGTTGAGGAGTCAATGACATTGTACATCATATCATGATTGAACACTCTGCTTGTCCATCATGTTTTTATCATTCACTTCAGCAGTTTTAGGTTGCATGTCATGTGAATGCATTCTTGGACCTTGTGTCACAGTTGTATGAGCAGATGACAGAACGTGGGATAAAACCCAATCAGTCCATATACACAGTCATGGCCACAACATTTGCAAAATGTGGCAACCTTGATCGCAGTATTGAGGTGAGGCTTTTCTTCCTATTGTTGGAAAGCAATCTGTACATGGACATGTACCAAAAAGTAACCTCATCAAATGCCAGACATATTGTACAACAGAAACATCAAAGTCTTTGATTCAGAGTTTGCAGTTCACTGATATTACTGGTCTGCAATGTGATGTGAGTCTATATCTGACTTTGCCTTCCTGCTCAACAATTTTCTCCAACAGTTGGTGTCCATCTCTCAGGCCACCTCTGACCTCCATTTGATCTGTTATGGCTGCAGATGGTGAAAGGGATAGAGAGGTGTGGAGAGGCAGTTGGCACAGAGGCAAAAAGTGCCATCCTGGCAGGGTTGTCACTGGCTGGTCGCCTTGATGAAGCCATTGATTTGTATGCAGAAATAAAGAAGGAAGGAGTTCTTCCTACTGCCTATGCTGTCAGCTCATTGATGGTATGGTCTTTGAAGTCTCCCTCAGAGCAACTCCACATTCCTCTCTGTTTTGTCTTTTACTTTTGTGGCATCCTCCAACCTCAGGCTGGGCCACAGAGGTTCAGTAAGCAAATTCTAGTCCTTTGTTTGGTAGTACAGACATAGAATGTGCATGATCTGGAAACTGCTGGGATGGCAGGCTGCATTGGGGAAGGCAGGGCACCTTGAGCAGATGTTTGCAATTTTTGAGGAGTGTCGCAGTAATGACCAGTGGCCAAGCATGACTCATCGGCAGCGAGCTGAGCATCTCAACATTCGATGCATCACTGCAGTGTTCAATTGCATTCGTCACAACAATCTTGCGTATGTATCTTGAACTTTCTTGTCACTGCACATGGTAGAGGAAGAAGCATTGGAAGTGCAAAGAAGCAAAAATGACATTCTTCTTTTGAACTTGTTTGGCAACAGGCGAGCGGTAGAGTTTCTGCAGAAAGTGAAAGAGGAGGGCATTGCTGATGAGGCTGTGCTTTTTGACAAGGTAGTTTCTTTATTTCTCCTCAACATCTCCTTTTCTGCATGGACATTACTCTTAATTTCCTGGGAATTGCTCCTCCAAATGTAGAGAGTCCTTTACTCTGAAAAGAGGTTAATGTTGGACAGCAAACAATCTGTCATCATCCTATAATGCCATTGGACAAGATAGTGACAGATTGGTGAAACTTTATCACCCCAGTATTGAGGAATGTTTGTGGCTGTCATCAGCTATTTCTTCACATATCGAATGGAGGAAGGGATGAAAACGAGATGTGCTGGTTGGATATTGAAGACGGCTTCGCAGTTGTAGGGGCTATGCGTGAACTGGGCTTACAACCTTCAAGAATGGCTCTGGAAGCTCTCTTGGATGGTTGTGCTGCCATGAATGACTCTGAACAAGCGCAACGGGTAGTTCGTGAGATGGAGCGGGAGGGTCTTAGTCTGAACATTTTCTCTATGATCAGGTTTCACCTCCTAATTTCTTTTGTAGTCAACAAAGTGAGTGCTACTGCAATAATTTTCTCAAAGCTTGGCAATGTTCATAACATGGAATTCCAATCTTTTGATTGAGTTGTATCTGTGTTGGGTTCTTGCAGGATCAATAAGTAGGACATGTTCAGCACATTCTAGTAAGAAAACATTATTCAAACAGCTGACACTGCAATTTTGGGTGTTGTTGGGAGGAGGGCACAGGTTGTTTCGTGCATTGGTAGCTGGAGAAGATGAGGAGGGAGCACTTGCACTTTTAGACAAGATGCAAGTCTGTGACTTGCAAGATTCTGACATACAGGTTATTATTCGTGAGACATTGCAGCCACATTATACTGCAGCTGCTGAGTCGGCAGAAGCTGCAGAATCTCCTGAGACGCTTCCTAGGGTTCGCAGGAGGGTTGAAGAATTGATGTCACAAGATTGAATTGTAAATGTTAGTTGCCTCTCCTAGCACCATGAGTCCATGTAATAACAGCCAAATTTGATGATCATTTGTTAGACAGCAGATACTTTCTGTGTCAGTTGAACTAGTTGCAGAGGAAAGGATATGAGCTTTTCCAGAGCTTTGTTTTGGAGCTTTATGGTCTCCAGCGGCACTTGTCTAGTATTTGGGTGGCACATAATGCAGGGTAGTTTAGACATTGTTAGTTTCCTGCTAGTTGGCACAGGACCAGAAAAGTGTGAACAGTGAAGGGAAAGGTCATGTCTGTAAGAGATATCTGGTCTGGCGCCACTAGCCTATTCAGCCAGTAGGGCCACTACAAGAGTTGATGAGAGATATGGACCGAAATCCCATGGAACCATTCTGTGGAAATTGTTTCAAGGATTTCTTCAACAAATAAAACACAAGTGTATGGAACATTGGTGTTTGGACACTGCACTTCTACAATGGAGAACATCTATGGCTATGGGCCACTTCTGTTTGATAAGCATTCTTCCCCCACTTTTGGTGCCTGAATCATGACTAGTTCTCATCCTCAACGACATATGTCATTAACATCTTTACTGTACATGAATCTAGCTATGGTACCTCATTGTTGTCCTGTTCCAGGTTTTACGGAGAGCCTTGGGTTGACTCCTGATGAGGTGCGCACAGATGCTCTTCCATCTCACTCAATCTCTGGTGACGTTTTCAGTATAGAAAATTTGAGGATTGCAAAATGAGTGACGTTGGCTAGATTTAGAGTATTATCATAGATGAATGAAGAAAATTTAATCCATTGAGAAATCAGGAAAATTCTAAAACGTTTGATAAGAAGGTGGCAATTTCAGCAAACAAAGTCAAGTGTAGCATAGATGCCACCTATTTTAGACCTTAAATACTGCTATTGTCTATCTAGTCTTGAATGTAATGTTTGTCCAATCTTGTTTAGTATCCAATTATGTTAATCCTAACATTGAATGTAGTGATCACCAACTTGTGTTTAGAGTCTTTACCTACTTAACTACCAGTCTCTTATATGTTCAATGCCCTTGATTGTGGCCTATTTTCTACCCTAAATTGTATGTTGGTCAGGTGGAGGTGCTGCCCTTGCTCCTGTTGTTCTCCATCACAAGAAGGCTCATGTCCACACCTGGAATCACCTTCTATGCAGTGGTGTATCCTTTTCTTTCCTCAACCCTCTTCAATTATTTTTACATTTGTCTCTTCCCTTGTTATTATTCTTCATATTTCCATCGTTGGCTTGGTTGTGCATTCACATATATAATGTCAAGGATGACATCAATTAACCCCAACATAGATTGTATGTAGGACATCTATGGAAAACTTCAAGCTTTGCTTTAAAAGAGATAAAATACTTTAGATGAGAATTCACGTAGTTTTATTCATAATTCATAAGTGAAGTTTGTTTTTGAATTTTCACCTTTCATCCATAATCAAATGAAATCCATCCATTAAGATTCATATATTTATCTAGTAGATAGATTTCATCCATCGTTTTTCGAAGCTTGTCCATAATTGTCATGATAAGATTTAAAGAAACTAACATCTCCTTAATGATGGGTCTAACTTCCTAAATAGATATAAATGAAGGCCATATAACTCATTACCTTCAACTTGATCAACCTTAATCTAAAGTATTACCTTACACCATAATCTTGTGCATTTTGCTCCATTTCCTCAAATTTTCATGTTACAAATTAAATCCCATTTGGGTACAAACCCTACATATTTTGCATTCATTTTCATTTATCATGAATACTTGGAATTGTTCTTAGGGCTATTTTTTTGAAGTTTGTCATAATCGTTGTGTCAATTTGTGAGTCTTTTACTCATTTGATTCTAATGCTTAGTTAGACTTGTTGAGGGTGTGGTGTGCTCAAGTTTTTTTTAAAGGTTTCATCATTGTGATGTTCTTCATGCTACTCACATGGTTTTCACCATCCTTGTGGTCTCATTTTTTTTCATAACAATACTTGTGGGTGAAGTGCATCATGACTATTCTCATTTCCTTGTTGTACCCATTGTCAAAACACAACATCACTTCGTTCTTCCCCTTGTTGATCCAATGGTTTACATCACGGTTCAATCTTTCTATGTTCCTAAACACTATTTATATTGCAATCACTATGATTGTGATCTTCCCTTTGTTGGTCACAAGGGTTCCATCACCATTTCCTTATGTCAAAGTGTTGATTGCATTATTACCCATCATCTTGATCATCTTGGCCCACTTGTAGGTGCTCATTGCTTATGTGCTTGCAATTATTTGGGTTTTGATGTGGTGTTCATTGTTGCCTCAATCATGCTTCAAGACCTCTTGAGTTTTTTTTATCATAGTTGTGTTATCCCTATTGCTTTTATAGTTTTGGCCAATAATGTGCTTATGTAGTCTCTTGGTACTCTCCATTTCCTAGCCTTGTGCAAGTTGGTTATGATATAATTACTTATATAAATTTCAATTTATATGTTGCAGTGAAGGCAATGACTTTTAAGTTTTTAATCCCATGTACCCACATAGTTTTTGAATGTTTATTTTGACCTAATGACATATATTATATTTAGGAATTAAATGATTCATGATAAGCAACATCAAACCTAACCTTGTAACGAATTGAACCCATAATAATTTGTGGCAATGATATTAGGTGATGTCTTTTGTATGTGTTATAATAATGAAACATTTCAAAACAAAACTTGTCATCACTAGCAACTTTTAATGTTGAATGAAAATATTTATTTTGTCTTTTTAAAAACAAGGGAAATCCCATTTGGTTATCCCTTTGGCAATTCATGCAATATGGGCTTAAGGTCTAACACATTTTTGTAACAAAATGACATGGAACGCCTTTTGACAATCCTCTTTATAATGATGAATGGACTTCAAAATCTAGGTGATAATTTAGAACATTTTTCAAGGTTCAAACTAGTACATTTGGGTTTAACTTTTAAAAAATGATCATTCACCTTGAAATATTCATGGGTTTTGTCTTTGTCAACATAAAACTTGGCACATTCTTATGCACTTTAAATTTAGGGTATATCAAATATCAACAATCATTTTATTTTAAGAAAATTCTCATTTTCAAAGTGTGTGTTGAAATATAAAAATGGAGTTAAATTGATCACCTATAAGTTTGTTCAATGATATCAAAGGTAAAGAACAATGAACTGAGTTTTAGTTTTGTAACACAACCAAGGTGCATTTCCCAAGAAAAGTATGGGGGATGGAAGCTTCAGGATAAGATAAGAACAAATTCATAAGCAAGAATTCAAGGTGAAATCAATATACACAAACCAAAAAAGAAAGCAATTAATGCAAATTGGAACCAAAATAATGGTGAAACAAATCACAAGCAAACTAATTCACAAGACACCATAATTCAAATTTGCAAGGAACTCATCATTCTCTTCCTTACAATATATTGTGTGACTATTGACAAGGCAATATAAAATGTCCAAAAATTTAAAATTTTGAAAAGGAGTCTTAATTTATTTTTTAATTTGTCAAATTGTGAGTCCCATAACTTTGCAAGCTCATAATTCTCACATATCAATTTTCAACTAAAATGTTGTAACCTTTGAAAAGACCTTTCCAATAACATATCACACATTCACACATTCCATGCTCCAATTGGAAATGTTTTGATGGACTTGTTTCTTGAATTCTTATGGTTGAAAATCAAGCCACTAATTTTATTCTCAATTATTCTTTTGTTCGTTTAACTTGAGCTTCAGATCTCCAAATGGGGAATGTGATATTTTTGATATATACATTTCAATACCTTTCCAATAGTATAAAGAAAGCCCAAATTGGACCCCATTTCTATTTTTAGTTTAGTTTTAAAAATTTAGGATACCATGAAACTTCAATTCACAAAGTGCAAAAGTCAATTGGAAATGTTACAACTTTCTTTTCATTTGTGAGAATGTGTTTGAATTTTGGAACACTATTTCGACCCATTCCTTCTTTCATGCCTTACTATTGGCTACAAGCCCAAAAATAAGGTCATGACATAAATAATTATCTCCATATAACCTACATGGAATGAATTCATTAAAATGGAAGAATGCCAAATTGCATTGTAAGCAAATTCAATTAGGCACAAGTATTGTTCCCATGTTCCTAATTTATTCCACATGTACATTTTTAACATGTCTTTTAGTGTTTTATTTGTCTTTTCAATTTGGGCATTAATTTTCATATGGTAAGCATTACTCAACTTGAGTTTAATGTTTAATATTTTAAACAATGAATTCCAAACAATTGAATCAAAAATTTCAAATTCTATCAATACGATCCATGTTCACATTTCTTAGTGTAATTATGACCTTGGGTTTTGACTTGTTTTATTTTGGATATTTGGCATGGGAATATATATATGTCTTCATACTTACCCAAAATATATATTTTTATGTCCATGCATTACGATCCTTTACGAGTTTGTGGAGGATTGCAACAGGGAATGTAAAATAAAAACACACTTCAAACTTGAAAGAATAAACTTTGAAGTGGCCTTCCATGAAAAAATGTAAGTAGTTAGATAAGATTAGAAACTAAATAATACATGGGAGAGGTCTAGAAAAGGAGAGGATAAAAGAGTATATATAGGAAAAATTTGAAGAATTTGTCTTCTTTTCATTTTGGATCATGTAACAAGAAATAATAAGATAGATGATAGGATTGTTCCTTTGAGAACGCCACGTTGGGTGGTGAATCCATGCACTTGCATGAATGTAAATCTAATATTGTCAAGGCATGAAATGTATTGAGTTTTGAACTTATTGTGTGATGATTCTATGCTTGTCATTTGTTGGTTTATTTGCAAAGTGCAAAAAGTGGTCAATTGTGACAAACTATTTGTTGGATTGGGGAAGTTTGGTAGTTTAAAATGTAATAGTGTGTAAACCTAGTTGGAATTAGTGGCAAAAACTATGTTTGTTGCATAAACGGTCATGAGTGTATGTGATGATGTTGATTTTTGAAATTTTAGAACCTCTAAAGTTGTTTTAGATGACATGCCACTAAAATGGCTCATGAGGTTACAAAGTCATCAAAGTCATAAAGTAGCCCAAAAGTGAATTGTTCTATTGTAAAATACATACTTACAAAACCATTGTTGAGGTAGACTAGGTGATTTCCTTTATGTGGATCTTGTGTTTTTCTTTCATTATAGGAGTTTGAAACAAAGGGATTGACCCCTTTGGCAAAAACATTTTATTAAAAAAAAATTCCAACCTAGTGAAAGGGAAATAGTACACCATTTAAGTTTTTTGAAACCCTAAATGACCTAGTATGAGAATATGGTGACAATCATAAAGGATTATAATATAAAAATCCTCAAAATTGAAGATGCAAACCTTAATGTCAAAATATAATATCCCATTGTCAAAACATAGGTCATATGTTTTTGATTTTCCTCATGAGACATTATTTTCACACAGTTTCATAAGATTCCTTAAACCATGTGTCTTCAAGGACATTATATTTTTTAATGTCCTCCATCATGGTATTTCTATGGTTTATCAAAGGACATTGAAACAAGGCATATTTAACAAAAAAATTCCTTGCTCTTCATGTAGTGCATTAATTGGCCAAAATCAAACTTTTGTAACTTTTTCACCCACGTGCATGGCCTTCTACTTAATTCAGGTTGAACGATTAAACATTTTAGATTTTCATGGCCAATTTTAATCTTAAATGTTTTTTCTAACAAATAATGGTTCCAAAATTTCAAAACATGGATCATAACCAATAGCTATTTTTCATGGGTTGGGAAATTAAATTCTATAGGTATCATATTTTTAAATTCATAAATAATTACTTACCCCTTTTACATTAGTACAACACCTATAACCAAGTTTTTTAACACTTGTGCATAATACTAACCCATGACCCACCCAAACTTGGGTCAATGACCTTCAACACATGAGTGAATGTTAAAGCATTTTTCAAAACTTTTCTTACAATTTGGCTACATTTTATACTTTGGGAGCTATTATCCCTTTTTTAACAGATCAACTAAAAGCCTTACAAATTGTGTAAAAACTTTTGTAAACTACCTATAACAATTGAACAACTTAAAAAATAATTGTCACCTTCATATCATATTTGAGGATTGATCATTCAACTACAACCTTGATCTTTTTATGATAAATTGGCACTCCTTTGTCCAAGACTATGTGTCCAAGGTATTCCACTTGGTGTATAAAATTCACATTAAAAAAAATGGTGTAGGATTCATTGGTTTTTAGAACTTCAAACATAGTTCCAATGCTTCAAATGTTGTGTTGGATTTGGAATAAACTAATATGTTGCCATCACAAACCTTCCTAAGTGCTTATGAAAAAAAGAGTTCATAAAACACATAAACATGAATAGGGTGTTATTAAGCCCAAATGGTAACACAACAAATTCATAGCGTCCATGAACTATTTAAAAAATTGTTTATGGGGATGTCTTAATCCTTCACACAAATCTAACAATAAATCTTGAGGTCTATTTTGGAAAAAAATTAACGCCATGCAAGTGATCCAAAATATCATTTATCCTTCATAGGGGAAATTGATTCTTGATATGACTTTGTTAAATCCCTTATAATGAACACAAAATCTAAAGGTCCCATCATTATTTTTCACAAATAGTACAAAGGCACCCCAATTAAGGTAAGTTTATAAAAACATTGTATGAATATTCTTCTTCCAACTTTTTCACCTTTCCATTCATATCACTTACGTCTTTATTATCATCCATCAACTCATGCACATTTATAGAAAACAAAAATTACATTATTTTACACACATTTATTGAATGTTAACTTGTTTAGTAGATAAGAAATGAATATTGGGGAGGGTTTGCATACTTGTAAGTTCAAAGGGTAATTGGTGACAAAAACTAACCCAATTTAAGTGCCACCAAAGTGTCCATAAGATCCAACAATTGTATGCTTAGAATGAGATCATATTCATTCCCAAACCATATTTCACAATCCATACATGTTTCCAAGCATTAATTAAACTAACACATTTTTCAAATAAAAAGCAATGTTATGGATGTAAGAATTGGACAACATGGTCATAGTGGAACCCATGGTTCTCAATGGTAAGCTTAAGGTAGATGCATAAGTTTGAAACATTAGATTATGTGTACTATGTGGGGCCACTAGCACTAGTGTGTGAGCTTACCACCAACCTATGCTTTTATTCATTTTGCAATGGGGTTTTGAAGCACCATTCGTTCCAAAATTGTTACATATACCTTAAAAGGTCTAGTTAGATGGTAATTTATAAAATTTGAAATAAAGTCTAGTAAATTAGAATAGTTCATGGATAGTTCATGAAGATTGTTGCAAAAATCATTGTTGAGTATAATGCAACATCCTTTTGAGTTGCATTATGAGTTTAAGCAATGAAAAAATTAATTATAAACACTTTAGTGTGTTTTTACATTTCATATTTTTGTTATTATCATCTCTTATTTTGAATTTTAACAACATATTTTAGTATATGGGTAGTTTCAAACACATGTCTATTGAATAATTAATTAGATTTTATTATTCTATTTTGAAAGAAAAAAAATCTCAAATGTTCAAAAATATTTTTCAATATGTTTCACAATTTTTTTTGAGATAAGTAATTTATGAAATTTTTAGTATTTAAAAAATAATATAATGTGTGCCAAAGTTACCAAGGCACTATGGAAATACATAAGGAAAGTAACTAAATAAAAAAATGATAAAATTGCATAAGTGCATCAATTTTGAAACCATAAAACTTACAAACTTAGGTAATGGTTAGCTAAAAGTTGATTCCTAAAAAAAACTTACAAACTTAAGTAATGGTTAGCTAAAAGTTGATTCCTAAAAAAAAGAATGCAGCCCATATGAAAGCCTCCATGGAAGTTTTCTTGAACCAGGTCCCAAGATGAGTATACAAAATTTTTTTTTAAAAAAATTACCTTAAGTTTGTCCAACACCAATATGAAATATGATCTTATGTTTTAGTTTTGGAAATCTTTGGTCATTGTAGTTTTTGTGCTCGTGACAAGGGGAAGCCACTTTAACCTATTAAAAAGGCTAGATTTTTTGCATTGAGCATAAAATGTTGCAAACAGTGTTATTTTGTTTTAATGTTGGTTTGAAGGTACATAATGAATAGGAGGTAGCAAAGTACAAGCCAACCATTGAGAAATCTTTATTATTTCCTACCTCCATGCCGAATGTGAATGTGTTGTCTCCAAATATTTTGGACTTCGTAGTGTTTTATGTGACTTTGTAGTGTGTGTGTTTAAACAAGGTAATGTAGACTACATGGAACACTACAAGGCAACAATAGTAATGTGGATGGTAATAGCTACATGGTAGCAAGAAACCCCTCAAATCATAGATGTTTCTTGAGTGTGGAATGGTAACAAAACTATCATTGAATGTATTTGTGAGTTAATGGTTTAATGAGTTAATTTGTGAGTTCTCAATAGTTGTTGCTAATAAAACCATCATCATGCCATCCGATTTTTTTGAACCATTGGGCATTTGTTGAGTACCATAGGAGGTAGAGTGGATTTCAAGTCACTGAACCTTCTTTGCACATGTTTTGGCTTATCTAAGTGGGTTTAGCTAGCCACTTTCACAGCAAAACTTCTAAAGATTGAATTAAAGCTCTTGGCTTGTGCCTACTTTGCAACCTAGGAAAAACCCTCATTTTTTCTTTGATGCATTCATGCAACAAGATTTACCAAAACAATCTTTCAAACCATAATCTAGGCAAATGACTCTTGCAGCCCCAATCACACTCTCACAAGCACAAACCACAACCAACTCAACAAAAACAAGGCCCAAGTTTTGCACACAAGCGTAACATATAGATTTTTACATTAAGAACAACAACCACACACAACTTTTATCACCCAACTACAAGCACTGAGGCACTACTTTAGAAGAGAGTCCTCTGTTGAATTTTGCAAGCCAAAAAAAACTATCTACCATGTTCCTTGGTACTTTGCTTTCTAGCTTCCATGTTCTCCCCCATGCCTTCTTTTCCATTGACTTCTAGAAGCCTTCCAAAGCCTACTTACAACTTGTAGACAAACACTACCTCCAACATGCTAGCTCCTACTTCAACCAATCACAGTGCAATGATGACTAATATAACCAAAAGGGTGTTAAAGGTCTATAAGGGACGGTTCCATCATATTTGCCAATCATTTTGTGTGGCACCTTTGATTCTATAAATAAAGCTTTGTATAACATGCAGCTTTTACCATTTCAACGTGATATCTCTTTTCATAACAATTCTTAATTGTTTGCCTATGGATGTTATGGATCCAAATTAAGCTATTGATTAAAAGAATGATAGTTGTGATTATGTTGTTTAAGTCATGATCTTTTGGACGAATGCACTTCAACAAGTTCTAGTTGGAGATTCATTTGTAGGTTCTTTAAATGCCAAGCCACAATCACCATGTATAAAGGTTTGTATTTGCAAGCAGTTCACTAGAAAGCTTATGGTTTCAATTGCTGTCTGGTCTAATTCACTATGAAAATCTAAACCCAAATGCATCTTGCACAACATTGTTTTGTTATGTTGTGATGTTTTGCAATACAATCATTGTGGTCAATTCCAGGAAGTGTCAATTTTGGGCTTTCAAATTCCCAAGTCAACACCTCATTAATTCTTAAAACAAAATCCCTATCAAATCCACAAAAATGTTTCTTAAAAATTCACCATTCAAGCCTAGAAATATTCCAGATATTCAATAGATTCTGTGACTGGAAGGAAATTGACTAAAATAGGAAGAAATTGTTGATCCAAACCTGTCAAATTGGAGGCACATCAACAGTAGCTGCAACAACAGTCAAATTGCAGAGTGGTGGTGGAAGTCCTTGTGGAGAGTCCCAAATCCAGTTCCATTGCAACAGTAAGTGGAGAGCTTGCTGCAGAGTCCTTCATATGTGGATAGCATGGCCCACTGCCTGTCAAAAGGTTTGTCAATTCTGATTTTGTGAGCATGTATGGCAGCATATACACCACAAAGATGCTTCTTGGAGTGTGAAATAGTGTATACAATGGCATGAACATGAGTTTTTGGAAGAAATAGGGGTCAAAGATTTTGCAAAGTGGCTAACAATGGCTCTGTCTCATACATGACAGTAATCTGTATCTGCTTCCCAGGGCATCGACTAACTTTCCCATGTATTCAAACCTGTTAATGACAGCCCTTTGGAGACCAAAGATTTTCAACTGAGAGCTTCCTGAGCACTGAATCATGTGCTCAGGTCTACGACACATGGGTAAAATCTTCTGAAACCCTACCTATCTGCCATATGCAAGTGGGCAAGTAACATCAGCTATGAAAGGAAGAGTGAGGCAGAGACATGTACTTTGCAAATAGCTTGAGAGGTTCTTTCTGCTGTTGTCATGCCCCTGTACTAGCTCATGGTGCCCCTCACTGCCCAACTGTGCAAACATGATCTGATTATTCTGAGTCTTCATCCTCATCCGACCAGTCAGGATAGTCAAAAGGTCGATCATTGGCCTCCTCCACTGAATGAAGCTCGCTGTCCCATTCCCCGCCTTCCTCCTCAGAAAATGCTGAAACCCTAAAACCTGACTTCAGGCACAGATCCTTGCTGGTTTCTCCTGTATTCTGATCTGAATCATCTCGAAGCTCTGCAATGTACAAATCTGAATCATCCTGAATCTCATGGCGGAGAGCTTCCTCATTGCTTCGGTCTTCAAAAGCCTCTGATGCCAGTCCCTGTGCTCTCCCCATTGCTCTGCCAGTTGCCACCTCCTCCCATGAGAAAGAGATATCTGCATGTCGGCTCAGAGTCATAGTTTCACCAACTACGATGATCTGCAAGCGATGTAATCGTGCGAGCCTCAAGACATTTGTGAAGTCTGAGTCATCTGAGACGAGGCACAGACACTCCAATCCCCTGTAGAGAAATTACCACAGCCCGCATACATGTGATCAGACAAGGAATTCATGGTATATATCAGAAGGGAAGCGATGCAAAACATTTGTTGGACAAATACCACAGTCCCATATACATGTGATTGAAAAAGGATTCCATGGTATATATCACAAGGGAACCAATTCAAAACATTTCTTGGATTTTTTCAGAGTATGAAAAAAGAAACCTGTGAATGTAGTGAGTCATGTGTTTGATCAGAGCTTCATCAGCTGCTTGGGGTCGGTCTTCAACAGTTTTCACAAAGACACCAGCTCTTTTGAGGTCTCCGGCCAAGCCATAGCCAACTTTAGGAACCAAGATCTCTCGTGCGACGTCGTTGTACCTCTCTTCCTTGTCTGCCAGTTTCTCTTTGTACTTGATCCTGCGCTTGCCTTTGAGATGGCTCAGATGGGTCATCCTCTTGTTACGTTCTCTCTCATGCAACTGCTTGAAATGCTTCTTCAAAGCCAATTGTGTCTTGCATTTCCGGCCACAGTAATTACACACATAAGGCTCCAGGGGTTTCACCAGTCCTTTGCTTTCTAACACATCCAGCTTCTTCTTCTCTTGTCTCTCTTCCCTTACCCACTGCGGCAAGTAAATGAAAGCATGTCGATTCGCATAAGCCACCATGTCCACAACATTCCCAAACTCTGCCGCCGTGTCCCGAAGCCGGAGTGCCGCATCGTAGGGACGCACAGCCTTGGGAGGTTTGTTATCCAAGTCCCAGAAAACGGCCACACTCCTTCTCCTCCTACTCCTCTCCTCCTCCTGCAACACATCATCAGGACTAAATCTTTCTCTCTCTGCAATCTCTGATACACTGCACACAACACAAACGGACTTGAATTGCAGATGCGTCTTTGGAAGAAGATGATGCCTGCGAAAAACAAAAGGAATTCGGAGACCTTCACATGGTTTGTGAGATAGGAGACTGGCTTGAAAAGCTGCCATCACAACTGCAACAACCACGGAAGCCTACGCCTCCAGGAAGAAGAACACGATGGCATCCAATTCGCACACAGCAAATCCGCTTGCTACGAATTTTGCCGCTTGTGGAGCAAATCCTCAGAACGCGAGTCCTGCATTGCGAGCGCCAAACCCTAATCCTAAAAGCGAAAGCGAGTTCCGGGTATCATAATTTTCTGATACCCTCCAGATCCGGGCTTCATAAATTAACTTTACAAAAGGTTCCGGTTTTCATCTTTTTAATTAAGAAAAATTATACACCGAGGCGGGTATCAATATTTTAAAAAAATTGAACCCATTCTCACAGTGTTGGTTCTGATCAATTTAAGAACAATAAATTGTAAATTTTGTTGGTTCTCACAAACTCGTTATTACTTTTTCTTTTTTTTTTAAAAAAAAAATCATAACCAAAATTACAAACAATATATTGATTTTATTTCTTTTCTTAAAAATAAAAAATCATAAGAAGTAAAGTTTTATTCGTAACCTGATGAAAACACAGCACCAGAACCCTGAGTTTGGTCATACACAAGGTGACATTAAAAAAGACCTGGAAAAAATTACATTAGCATTCAAAGGGAGAGGAAAAGGGGGGAATGAAACTCAGAAAACCATCCATTTTTGTGGTAAACTGAGGGCAACTTTAGATGAAGGTCCCAAGGTCCAGGGACCAATGAATTCAAGCAATATCGTTGGTCGAAAGCTTTATTAAATTGGTCCCGAGGCATTTAGACAAGGGTCCAAGACCCAACAAAAATGGCAAATTGAGGCTAAACCTACATGGCACCTGTTTTGGAGGGAAAATCAATTGGTTCGGACCCAAAAAAAAAGAGTGCTAAGAGGAGAGAGCTCCTGATTTGGAGAACCAAGAATCAGGCTAGGGACCAAGGTACAATCCAACTCAAGGATTCAATTTACTTAAAATCAGTCCAAATTGATTCCTAGGAAATTGGACCCTGAACCTTTTTCTACAGTGGGCCTGAGTTTAGTGGGCCTGAGTTTCATCCTGTTTTTCCTTTTTCCTGAGCGCCTCCAGTACATTACTGTTACATATATTTTCACTTGCTCCTACTTGTACAACTACTATAATTACTCTCAAACCTTGTGCATTAAATGTTAAGTTTCAACATTTCATACTGAAATTTAATAAAATTTTATCACTTTGTAGATACATTGAAAAAGAGGATAGAAGGAGGCCCAAAGACAATGTAACTTTAAAGATAATTCTAATATTACAAACCATTTTTATAAAAAAAAATCTACTTACCTTGGGTACACAATATTATTAGGGGCAAGGGAGTTTTATCTTAGTCAAGATAAAATTCAAAGTGATATCTTGAGGGTGCAGACAACAATACCCGAGTGATACCTGAAAATATTTTTGATATTTCATCCAAGAAACAAAGGGTTATGAAATTGTTGGGTTGATGAGAGAGCCCATATGGTACCTTGTGCTAACTAGTAGGTTGTTAATGAAATGAAGGTTATAAGGTTATGGCTTGTAAATTGTGACTTATTAGCCAAACATCACATTGATATTCTAATTATGATCAATTATGGATTAGATAAGTGACAATAATGCACATGTCCCTATAAATGGTTGAGATATGTGAATGTTGAGAATATTCATGATAATTAGTACACCCAAATATATTATTGAAAATAATTGCTTATGTTGAAGTTTCAAGCTTCAAGTTATGGAACATAAAAAGAGAGTGAGTTATTTAGTTGAGCAATTGGCATAAACATGCAATTTAGAGGAATTAAGAAGGTTAATTGTTTTTAACTTTTTTCTTTGTTTGGTTTTTCTTTTGCTTAGTAGATCTCTTTCTATTTTTGTCCATCGTTCATATTTTGGTGGGCACATGCTAATGTGATTTGCTCATTAGGTCTTTTTTATTTATTGCACAAGTCCACTTTCATGCGTTATTATGTTTTTTCTCTTGTATTTTTCCTTTTCTTGGTGATAACATTCATATCATTTTGCACATGTTTTTATTGTTTCTTGTGCTTTTGTTTCTTAGTTAGCTTTTGTAGGGTTTGTGGTTCAAGTTACAAGTGCATGGCTTGGTATCTTTTTAGTTTGCTTCCTAGCTTTTTTTCTCTTATCAATTTTTGTTGCTCTTCAAATAGTATTAGGATTTTGGGTGTCCCATTTGGTTTTAACTTTTTTATTTCTTCCTTTTTACAAGATACATTGGATTAAGATGCTCGTCATTTATATATGCTTTTGAGGTTAAGAGAAATCCAAGTAGCTTTTGGAATTTTTTTGGTGTTTCGTCAAAAAACTTTCTTATTTGTTTCATTTTTTTTCCCTTATTGATCTTTCATTAACATTGGTGTGAAAACTCCTCCCCTTGAATGTGGTGGTTTACATTCCCCTTTCCATGCAATTCATAAAGATGAAATTAAATTGATTTTAGGGGAACATTTCAGATAAATTGCATGATCATTTTTTTTTAGTATCATTTTAAATATGGCTTTTGATTCACATCACATGTCTTGTGTAGGCTTGGGGGTGGATGCATGACTTTTTGCTTGCTTGATCATGCCATTTTTCTGTTTGGCTTCAAATGTTTTTTCCTTTGTGTTGCACATTGGGTTCAGCCTCCCCATCCTTTAATGTTTAGTTTGACTTATTGCGTTTGTGCTCAATTTTTGATCCAATAGGGACCCCCCTTTCTTCGTTGCGCCCATAATGAGAAATGGATTATGTCCCACAATGTCAATCAAGATGCCTTGATAGATTGAAAGAAGTAAGAAGTGTAAGGTTTCATGTTTTGCATGAACAAAATCATGTCCTTCCATTGCCTTATTTTTAGTTTGCTTGTTGACAAGATAACATTATATTATCTATTGATGACATGCACATTTTGGCCAATGTTGTTATTGTTGATCCCATTTGAACATATTTAGTTTTGAATGTTGCTTCGTTTGGTGGGGTGGTTACAATAGTGATAGTTCACACAAAAGAATAACTTTACCATGATTTACACTTGATAGATGCGTTTTTTCCTCTTGCCATAGAGTTTTTGATTGTTTACACCATTAGCAAATGATTTTTTCATCAATGGTGTGATTAGCAACAGGCATCGATGGCCCCCTTTGACTATTTTGTGTGTGTGTTTTTTATAGGCAAAGGGTGTCGATGGCTTTGCAAAGAGCACAAGCCACTTCTATCTTGAGGTGTGTTGTCATTGCAAGTGAAGGCTTTTCAAAACTTATTATTTTTTTAGGTTTTTCATACTCTTTTTGATATGCTTCTTACAATTGATGGGGAATTTGAAATATGATTTGTTCCTTTGTCTGTTTATGACCCGCTTTGGGATTCGTTTGGTTCAAACTTGGATTCTCTTTCTTTCTCCTTTGTTTTCCCCTTTTTTGGGTGTTTTGTTTTATTGAGTTTGCTAAGGTTTCATCAATTAAAAAGGTATGAATTTTTTGACCATCACATGAATCATCTCTAAAAATTGGAATTCCAAGCTCAAAATGGATCTACACTGGTTCTTTGATCTTGTCAGAACCCCTGGTCAAGAGTCTATATACCATTACCCACCACTGGGATTGTTTCTTTGAAAAAAAGAGAACAACCCAACACTGGAAACAACTACCTTGGATTAGCCACTAATCCACCTCACTCAATAAGGAGGTGAAGGTACCAGTGTTGTGTGCATATCAGAAATGCCACGAAACCCACCCAACTATATCTTATACCAACTGTTCTCACAAAATCAGAAAGCTGGTAACCAATATTCTCCAAAAAAAAGAAAAAGGAAAGAACAGATCAGAAATCTGCAGTTCTTTGCCAGTTCTTTCACAACTCGTCATACAATTTAATTCATTTGCTGGAAAATTTTTATTACACTACAGAAGCTGAAACCTTTTATTACACTATGAAATAGCCAAGAAGCCCCTCCAAAAATCATACTCAATTTTGTGTACATATATATATGGTAATAATGTACCCATGGTCAACCAACAGATGGCAAGTATAGATAAATCAAACCCACCACACATGGTGAATGTAGTTAAGTGAACCCACAAAGTGGATGATCAACACATCACAAAGGATTCAACATAATGTCAAGGAAAATATCAGCCAGGCCCAAACACAAGTGCAATGAAGCAAATGGTGAATAAAGAATGCCATTCCATGTAAGTGAAACCATTTTCAAATTCTGCAATCAAAATAGTTTAGTGGGATTTGTTGCACACCTAGGCAAATCTCTGACGACCCATGATACTTGTGTGGCAACCTGCTGCCACACCCAACTGCTGCACCCAAGAGCTGCTGCACTTAGTACATAATATTCCAACAAATCCAGCTGAGCATTCCTCTGCATACTGAACTTCTCCAAGTATTATGCAGAGTTTTGAAATGCAACAACAGTGGAAAACTGTATGGAACAGTGACACTCCATTGTACTGAAAAGTAGCACTTGATTGTATAGAAAAGCAATAAGAAGGGCTCATTGTCGGCCCCCAATTGTTGCATACTCTCTGTTTACTATGAATTTGGCAGATGAAGTTTGCACTAAAAGCTTTAGTCCATTGGCAATGTCTAATGCAGTCAGTAGTGAGAAATCTCAGCCTGTAACAATAAGAAGCAGCAAGAGAAAACTGGCTCACCTGTGAATTCTTGTTTGCTGTTGAAGTTGCAAGGTCATGCTGCCACCGGTCCTTTTGAATCTCTGATGGTGCTTGCTCACAGCATCTGTCTGGTATTCTTCTTCTCTTCACATTTTCCCTTTTCTTTTTCCTCCATGAGACAGAACTATGCAAGATCTCATTGAAAACTCTGTGGCAGAGGTTCCAATGCAAGAACCATTGCAAAATCTCATGGTCCAGATTTGCATCACTGTTTCCTGCTGCCTCAAGAGCATCATGCCAAAAGCTCCCCATACATACATTTCATGCACATTGCAACTCCATTCCCATGGTCAACATATGATTGAGCATCTGGCCATCTATCAATTTCTGACATTTAAATACTCAGAAGCAATCAGAACTCTTTTGCAGCCCTCTTGCATTTGCAACCTGATAAAAATGCAGTCCTAGAAGGTGTAGAATGATGAAATCTAACAACCTATCGGTAACCCAAGATCTGTTCCTTCATCAACATCAGCCCACTCCATGGTTCTTTGTCCAAGTAATAAAACTTGTTCTGCGCCAGGTGTTCCATGTAAATCGCACAATGAATTGTGCATTTCCATTTAGAAAAGTGCTAAAGTGCTGTTATCCATTTTTCCCTCACCAACAGGTTCAAATTTTGTCTTTGTCACAATTGACAAAAATCATCTTCCAAGTTGTGTACTCTCATGAGAGCTTGCAAATCGAAGCTCCTGAAATTGACCGAATCTCTGTTGGATCTCTAAAGAACCATGTCCATGGAGTTGGCTGGGTTCAGGGTTTAGGGTTTAATAACTACACTTGCCATATCAAGTGTAGTTTTATACTTGAATTTTGGCAGTCACTATTATCATAGCTTTACAAAGTCTCACCTCACATCCACATTGTGGAAAGAAAATGGTTTGACAAAAACTCGACGTGGGTACATGTTCTAAGACTTTGACAAGACCCATCACTGTTGTGCCAGGCCAACTGACATTCAGGAGGTGAAGTGAAGTGAAGCCAAACTAATTTAGAGTTCCTCTGCATTCGGAGGAACCACAAAAGCAAGGAATTTTGTCATCTGCCTCGTCGTAGTTGAACTTGTAGTCATATGTAATCTCCTCGCAAGCAAATATGTCCCTCTTTGCAAAGAAGATCACCTGCCCCACCACCACATTGCCAAACTCCAATTTCAGGAAACCATGTATGTGCCTCAAAAGAACAGCAGACATTCATTTAAGCAAGCTCCTTACAGTGAACGAGAGTTTAGGGTTGTGTTCTCCAACAGTTCAACAAAAATACCATCACGACATTCAAGTGCTATAACAACCTGACAATCAAATATGTCACAAGGGTTGTGATACCTAATACCTTTTTCAGATTGTCGACACAGATCACCTTTGCAACACAATTGGGCTGCACAAGTATCCACGCAAACCCGTAGAGGTAAGTAAGTAGTCACTTTGAAGCTATAGCCTTACGTGACGAGTTCATCGCTTTTCTCTGCTCCCAACAAGTTCTATGTATCCACTGTAAGTACCAAGGAAAAAACCCTAAACCCTATACCGAAGGGAAAAACTGCTACATTTTGTTTTTGACCCTGATGCAGGAATTTATTACCGAGCATGAATGGTTGACAAAGCGTGCAATGCCTCCCTTGCGAGTGGCATCAATAATTTGATCAAAATCTATTCGGAAGAGGTAACATGCACCCTGATATTGCAACCGCTTTCCAGAGTGGTACTCAACCTCCCGCTTGTCGGCAACCCGTGATCCAACAATCTCCCCTATGTACTCCACAACCTGGTAACATGACAAACAATTATAAGATGATGTATGTCTACTTGTATGCCAGATTTTGGGGCTCAAACTACTGGTGCAGCATGTGTAGAATTTTTGCTGAAAGTTTAAACTTTTAGTGACTATCTCTGAAATTGAACTCTGGTCAAAGATTCCAGCCATATGCTCTTCAGCAGGATCTTTCTAGATCTGGCAGAAATGGCACATCTTGCGCTACAACTGGAGGCTGCAGGAAAACTTTATTCCCCCAAACCTTTGACAGAAAATTCACAACTGATCTAGAATAGAAGCAGCAGCTGCTTCTTACCATTTCACCCTCAGCAATGAACTTCTTTGTGTAGAGTCCAAGGGCATGAATTCCTGACTTATATACAGCAAGCCGCGTCCACCCTTTCTTCTGTTTGAATCTCAAATATTCCTGCAATTTCAAGAAAGGATACAAAGGCAACTGATTTAGTACCCCGGTGATTGATTCTTTCCATAACACAGGAATAATGATTCTGGTCAGCATCTAAACCTGTGCTTTCAGAGAAATAAGGGACGTATACATCCTGTATATCTAGCCAGCATGTTTGGTCAATCTGCAACAAGCAAGATGGGCTACCTATTCCCCCCCAATTCATTGTCACCACACAACTTCAACAAACAACCTGAAACCCTAAACACAATTTTCCCTCCTCGATGATATCATCAAAAGCATAATTCAGAGTTTTCTCAAGGCTCAAAACACATAAAAGGGGATGCTGTCAAAAGGAGCTACAGACAGACCTGATGATCAGACTTCATGACTGGAGGTCAAAGGAGCTACAGAAATACCTAACAATCACACATCATGACTGAGGGTCAAAGGAGCTACTACAGACATACCCGACGATCACACTTCATGACTGAGGGTCAAAGGAGCTGCTACAGACATACGCAATGATGACTGAGGGTCAAAAGAGCTAACTACAGACATACCCGATGATCCCGATGATCACACTTCATGACTGAGTTTGCAGGCTTGATAAATCGTCGTGTGGATGACTTGCGATCCTTGATGTGCAGCCATGCTGCAACTTGTTCAGGTGTGACAGTGGTGTTCCCTGCTAGATTTAGCTGGTACTGCAACTTGGCTCTTTCTTCCAAAGATTGTCTCCCCTTGTAGGCCTGCAAGTGCTCTAAGGAGATAATGGTCAGACTACTACTTTGCTGTTTGCAAGTGTGTCCCAAGCACCAAAGAGGTCAGTGAACAGAGTTCAGTACCTCATCAAAAGCAATAATGTGAGATCAGGAACTAGCAGGTTTTCAGGGTTTAGGGTTTAGGGTTTTTTGGCAAGGATCAGCCTTAGAGAAAGATATGGCCAGCTCAAAGTTGCACTGTTATTTCTTATGTAGGTGCAATGCACAAACTGCTTGGAAAATTACCTCTGTGCGTGCACATGTTTCTCGAGCAGTGACAGGCTGGGAATCCTTGACATCAGCAGCAGTGCCATCCACCATATCCTTTCCACCACTCCCATGCTGCAAGCATCTGCCAAAAAAGCCCACTTGGTCGCTTCCATCCTGTACTGTCTCACTCTGTAACAAACCCTGCATGACAAAACAAATCACACATGTATGTCAAACTTTGATGGATCACATGAAACCATCTTATGCAAATGTACCTTCTGCCTTCCCTGACATTATATAACTGTAACCCATTGTTTCTTTCACTGACCATGAACATGCAATTTTGTGTTCATTGGGTTCAAGATGATAGAGAAGCGAATGTAGATTTCCATGGAGACATGTGAACCAATTTGCCAATAAAAAAGAATGGGTTTTCCCCATGACCTTACCTTCTCATGAGCACACCAAGGATGAAAACGAACAGAACATTTTGGTACCCGGCACTGGATGCAGGATCCACCTTTGCGCTTACAGATGGAGCAGAGCTGCAAGATGGAGGAAATCAAATATCTTTAGAAACCCTAAACTGACATGCAAATTTTCAGCTTCTAGCAAAAGAGGAGGCATGTTTTTTACACTGGTAAATCAACCCCCTGTGAGTGAAAGAATCCAGGCTTTCAGTTCAGAAGTACAAAGTACAGTTTTGCTCTTAGCACCCTAGCATCAAATCTAGAGTTCTATTTTGCACCACAGCAATTGTCAAGCTGCTTTAAACCAGGAGACAACACAGGAACTCGATCCTTCATGTGAGAGATCACAAAAGTGGGCAAAGGCTTACCAGTTTCCTGCGAGCAACAGAAACACCTGAGACATCAAAAACCCCCATTGTCCCCATATTGAGGCAGCGGGTGCCAGGCATCCAGAGTGTGCACACCATGTGTGCCCATTGTTTGGCTGCTGGATCAGCAGCTGCAGCTCGAACTGTATTATCAGATCTCCATGTATCATCTGGCCATTGATCCATGTTGCTTTCAGTGGTAAAGCTGTGGACATCTGGATGACTACTGGAAATCTTGCAATCGTCTGGCTTTGAACTACCACAAGCCCTGCAGAAAGACCCATCCTTTGCTGTCTTGCTGCAGCCGCATGATTCGCAGCTGGCTCTGTTCCCAAAGACTTTGCCTGTTACAACAACTGATGCATCCTCTAGTGACTCAGGCCTGCCATTTGCCAAAGAATGTCCCTCCATCTCTTTTGTGTGCACATCCAATGCCCTTCTCTCCCTTGCACTTTCAATCTCATGCCATGCCTGCAGCAGTCCATTGACGAAACCTCGAGATTTCTTAACACGGGTCATTGCTCCACCACCAAAGCCACAGAGCACACAAACCTGCACACACAACACAGCCACTATTAGTTAACAAAACATGAGTAAACAGTTACTAGACTGCAGTACATGCAACTTCTTTGACCCTACAAAGCCATAGACCATATAGGCAGATGCAATAACGCATTCATTCTGAAATGCTCCCCTTTTCTTGAAGATGAAACCCAAAGATAGAGCCCCAAAGCAAATGTGTGCTCACCGGATTGACCACACTAAACTTGCATGTTCTACAAAACCAGGGACCTTTTGGGATCTTGGATACCCCATAACATGCCTGATGAACCTGTCAGTCCAAAACAGAAACAGGAGATCTGATCAGGATAAAATCACACTGACAAACCTAATCACCACAGTGGCTGAGCAAGCCAGATTTGCAAACCTTCTGCAGACAAAGTGCCAACCCAAATCTGGTCTTCAAACACAACTCTGGATTTTCAGCACAAATCAAGACCCAAAACAACCAATAGCCTACTCTGACCTTGACATCCAGCATCAATCTTCAATGAGGAGAAACAATCTCCTTTAGAAAAGGCATAAGAAGAAGAAGCAGTTGGTTGGGCATCACCTTCACAGCGCAGCGACCACAGGACAGAAGCCTGTTGAAGCAGTCAGTCATAGATGTACCACTGCAAACATCACAGCCCGTATGTTGACCAGCGTTGGCAAAACCAGAGGCTTCTGCTCCTTTGCTCTTCTGTAAAGCAGAAGTCTTCTCTCCACATTCCAAGGGCGGACATTTGCCCTTTTTTGCAGCCTTTGCACTGTTCAAAGGGCTCTCAAGCTTTGACTTCTTCAGCTTGTATTTGTGGGGAGAAGGCACATCAAAACTGCAACACCAACCGACCGACCGACCACTTTCAGCAAAACAGTTGTCCAGCTAAGAAAACTATCAGGGTTTAGGGTTTAAGGCTTAGGGTTTAGACCCTGTCTCAAACCCACAGAATACTGCATGTCAAGTTACCTCTCAGGAATTTTGTCCTTCATGTCCATGTTCCCCTTCTTGATCTTCAGTCTCTTGGCAGAGACATCAAAACCTTTGGATGACTCACGAGCTCTCTTCAGCAAAGGTGATCTCTCATGATCTGCAGTCACACCTTTTGCTTGAATCTCCTTTGGCGTTCTTGGATGCCTGGCCACATACTGTACCACCTTGTTGACCTTTGCATTCTTGGGATCCATAAGTACTTCTTTCATTTGACTCCACTTTGCACCCACTTTGCTAGGGTAACCCAGCTTTCTTGATGGCATGATGTCAGAAGCAGCATCATTATAAAAACCGGGCCTTGGAATCCCAGTGCCTACTTCTGGACGGAATGTCACACATTTCACATCCACAACACAAGAAGCATTTTGATGATGAACTTGTGCTGAGCTCTCTCCTCCCTCTGCAACTGCAGATTCATTGCCGAGATCTGACTGGGCATCTTCGCTCCTATGCCACTCAACGTTCCTTCGCCTTGGTGGGTTTGTCCTGATGGACCGCCCACTTCGAGGGATGGTATCTACGCTCTCCTGGAAGGTGGTGGGTGGTGATGGCGTATCATGCTTGTGAGCTTCCAGCAAATGTATGCCCTCTTCAACAAAATCAAAAACCTCTGCCCCTTGCCCAGGCAGCTGGTTACTCTTGCCACTTAACTCCAACAGACTCCGAACTTTCCGAGCCTCCTCCTTATGCAAGACTCTCAAACCCTTGATCACCTTTTTTGGGTCCTTCAGTGGAAGTTGGGGGACTTTCTCTTGGTCAACATGGGTGATGGGTTTGGTAGCCATATCCACTTGTGGTGAATCTCCCTTCTTGTGGGCTCTAACATCAGCAGCTCCCTTCAGAGCCTCCCTAACTGTTGTCCTAGACTTAGAGGAGGGTATGGGTTCAGCAGGCTGCTTCAGTATGTCACTCAAAGACACCATCCGTCCATTTCGGGGACTTGGGCATCTGTTTGGTATCCTGACACTCCTGAAATTCTCTGTCATGTGATGGGACAATACATGATTTGTTTGAGCCTTGGTTGTGACAGCAGGAGTGTTAGATCCTGAATCCCTCTTCTTCAGGAAAGACACTTTTGTTGTGTCAGAGTTGTCTAACAACGACACTTGAGCCAGCTTCTCTACAGGAGCAAGAATCCCTGAGCCACCATCTATCCCTGAGTGTTTACCGGGGCCAAGATTTGTGCGCAGAGCTCTTTTTGCTTTCTGCCGATTCACCCCTTGAGGCACTCGTAACAAAACCGTTTCATTCTTGCGCTGGGGCACCTGAGTAGTGCCTTCTCCTTCACCATTTGTGATTGTTTCAACAGTGCGTTCTTTACCTTGAGCAACTGACGCACTTGAATGGTTGTCACTTCCAAGCGGAACCCTTCGCCATTTCAATGCCTCTTTCTCTGTGGGGATTTTCAATGCTATTCCTCCTCCCTGAATCTCACCTGACTGATCAGGCCTGACATCTGATTCCACATTCTTGTTGCCTACCTCTGGCTTCTCCACCTGTTCCTCCTCAGCTTCAACATTATACTCTGATAATGCCATGGTTTTTGCTTTCTTGGACTCTCCTGCACCAACATCAGAATCTAGCCGCTTCCATTTCATAGTGCGACGCCGTTTCTTCTCCCTGGTATTTACAACTGCTTCAGGTTCAGTTTCCTCCTCCTCCTCCTCTTCAACTTCCTCTGTCTCATGCCATGCACCTCTGGACCTCTGAATGCCCCTCTTCATCAGTGGCCTCGTCACGACATTGGTTGAAGGGCATCCTAAAGAAGAGGGGGATTCATGTTTACTGAGATCTCCTGGCATTGAGATGGGGTCTGCAGTTGCAACCCCCATATCAACACCATCAGAGGAAGAGCATTTGCCTATTCCGGAGCCCTCATCAAGCACTCCATTGGGTCCAAGCGATTTACTGAGGGACTGACCCACCAGCATATTGTTACAATCTTCTGCTGCTTTCTCATTCCCTTCATCAGAAAGCCCACTCAAGACATTTTCTGAGCTCTTGGAACAAACATCCGATGGTGCATTCAGCACTCTCAAGCTGCCCACAACGTCTGATGTACCCTTTGCTGCCGTATCCGACAACAGATCTTCGTTCTGAGGAACCTGTGATTTGCCTGCTCCTCCAGTACTCTCATCAAGCTGCTGCTCCTTTTGTTCCTCACCAGTTGCTGAGAATGGGTGGTGGCCATTGTGCTCTCTCAAGCTCTGCTTGGTTGTCTTTCCTACCTTGGCAAAAGCAATCTCAGCATTTGGGGCAGAAGAAGAATTCAATGGTTGCTCCTGGGAGCCATCAATCAGTGTCTGTCTGACTGTCTCCAGCTTCATTGCACTGAGGCCCTTCTCTTTCAGGCAGACTTGGCCTGCAAGCCTGGAACACAGAAATGCAACAGATATGTATCAGCAAGATGCCTGCTCAGCTGTGCAGTTTTGATTACATTTTCCAGAAGCAACCAGAAAACTGAGTCATGATGTGAGCTAATACCTGAGAGGTTAGACCCATAGAAAACTTAGAACAAGACTTTAAAGCAAAACCCATCCTTCCTGGTGCTAAGATCCTCACCTTGGAACTGCTCTTCCCCTTGAGCACGGACTAGCCTTTCGGCACTTCAAGCAAGTGCACTCTATGTCTTCCTTTAATCCAGCTCCTAGGTCAGGCTTCCCTTGAGCTAGAGTGTCCCTTCCCTCTCCGCCCCAGGAATTTGCCAGTGCTGCTTCTACAACTGCAGACAAAAGGAGCTATTCAGAAACCACATTCTGTCAGAATCTGCATCAACAGTTTTTAAGCACTGTCATTGGTACATGACTGCCAGTTGGTCATGCTTTTTGCCTTGCCTGAAAAAGAGTTGATAGAAAGGGAAAGTGCACCTTTAGGAGGTTGTGAACAGAGCTCATCATGTCCGGAACCACTTGCTTTTGCAAAACCCTCACAAAGCTCATTACCATGTACTTGTGAAGACTTCAGTTTGGGGGCCCATCCAGGGTTTGTAGCACCTTCCAGCTGTGGTACCCCCTCTACTGACCAGCCTTGCTTGTCCATCGCTACCTGTTGCTGCTGCTGCTGCTGCTGCTGCTGAGGCACCTCCCACCTCTTTCCACCCATGCTTCCAGCACACTCCTGCAATGCTTCTGATGAAGGTTCTGCAAATTTTCTTCCATTTGCCACATCATGATTCACATTGCTCTCCTCAAGGGGAGACTTTTGCAGAGACATATTATGACTAACCAAGGGTGGTGGTCCATGCTGTTGGTCTCCCATACTTGCAGCATTGCTCAGTGTTGTCTGCTGCTGGTGATGGCCAGTGGCTACAGATTTGCCCAGCAGTCCAAGACCTGAGGACGTTGGATCCAGTTGACTATCATTCTGCCCTGAAGAATTATTCACTGGATGAGGTCCTCCTCTTGTTGGGAAGGATGATGGCCTTGCATTGGAAGGGAAGTTCTCACCACCCACCTTTCCATGTGTGCTGCCCTGATCACTTGGAACGGAAGCTGGGCTCCCAGAACCCATGGGTCTATATCCAAATGACAATTGTATAGCATTCTCGAGAAGCCGTTTTCCTGTCTTATTACTTAGCTGCATCAATGCACCTGAACTTAGTTTATCTAATGTGGTTCCATTCTCCAAAGTTACACTTCTTCTCAAGCGATCGGCATGTGGTAAATAATTCCAAGCCGACACATCGATTCCCTTTTCTTTATTCGCTACATTATCCATGCCTGTAGCCAGCTTGTTCAATTGAGGACTGCTGCAATCAAGTGCTGGCGGAGGAAACTTCATTTGCACATGTTCAGCATTACTTTCTAGATGCTGGATAGGGTACGTATTGACTAATTGCCTCACAGACTGCATCAATGGAACATTCATGCCACCCCTGTCTACTTCCCCATTCAACCCATTCAAAGGAGATGAGTCCAATCTGCCTCCTCCTCTGGGTCCTTCATACCCAGGGGGAAGATTTCTGTTGGTCAAATGTTGATGCTCGCCAACATGCCCGGCAATATCAGAAAATCTTCTGGAAGTTGAATTCTGTATGTCTTGCTGCATTCTGGCATCCAACACTGCCAGAACCAATCAAAGTCAGCATAAGAAAACAGTTCCAGTACTGGTCTCTGACTGAAATACCCAATCTTACAGATCTTTCTGGGTGTTCCTCTTTTCTTTCTACGCAGCATACTGGCAGTAATGAGAAGACTCAGCCATGCAACCTTGACAAAACCTAAAAGAAAAAGAAGACCAAGGAACCCAGAAAGAAAACAGGAACACAAAAAAGAACAAAAAGGGGAAGGAAAGAAAAACCCCAAAAAGAAAAGAGAAAGGAAAAAGAGCTTGATGAAGTTGCAGAGAAATCTCCACAACGACAATTAAAGGTAACACGACAATGAGTGCAGTCATACCCTCATGAGAGTTGCTCACAAAGTGACAGACCATCACCTTCATCACAAACGGCAGTGACGAGCTGCCATGACTCAGAAAAAGAGGAAGGAAAAAGAGTGAACCAAAACAGAGAACAACAGAAGCTTGATCATTTTGAGGACAAAATGAATTGTTCTGTAGTGTACCTCTCTGCACAACTTGATCAAAGAGAAGAGCCTTATGGCGCTCAACTGCTGAGGCAGGCAGAGAAGCCAAAGAGGCCACAAATGAATCCCCAGCTGGCTGTGTCTGTTGCTGAGAAGGTTGACCAAGCCTCAATTCAAAACTAGACAAGGAGCTCTCTTTCTCCTTGAGCCGTGGTGGCTCTTGCCCATCAACCCATCTGTTAGGTGGATAATGTGGCCCATTTGTGGTTTTCCCGCCACCCAACAACTGGTGTGCTGGAGGCACAATACATCGCTGATGTCTGTTGTTGATAAAATTGATGTACTCATTCATTGGCATCCCTCCTGACACAGAGGAGTTGTGGAACAACTGATTGTTGCCAGGGTTCATCCCCTGATTCCTTGATTTGCCCTGCTGCTGTTGTGGTGCAGCAGGATCTGAAAACATTTGGCCTGATCCAAACTGCACACCCATATTGGCCACTGGGTATCCTGCCCTACCAAAGCTTTTCAGCAATGTCTCCCTGGCTTCAAGACTACTGACATGATGAGGTCCAGCATTTGACGGATAATTCATGTTTGAGACTTCTTGACTTGTGGCATGCAACATTGAACTGTTTCCAGAGGCAAGCGAGGCATCCCAGACCTGGGTCATTCGGCTTTTCAGAACTGATAGCTTCCCACCACTCGACACATCAACCTCCTTTTGCCAGCTTTGTGTCACAACAGAATTGTACTTTGCCTGTCCTGCCTCCAACGGATCTAGGTCACTCCAATCCCAGCCCACATTGTCATCTGGCACCTTCACCTGCAGCCCAAAATTGCTTAGTAGAAGTCCCTGAAGCAGCACATACTTCTCTACCTGAGCAAAGATCAGGAGCAGTGCATTACAATACAAAGATTGCAGATGCAAACATATGCTTGTGAGCTTGGGTATTATCTCTAGAGGAGAAATGTCACTGGTTAAACACATCGAGAAAGTTGCATGCTGCATACTGACCCCATATTGGCAGAAGAACAGTTTTCTCCACTGCACCAAGTTCTCACCACTTTCCATAAAAACTGCTTCACCAGGATTTACGACACTGTGTATGCCTGCATGCTGCAAATACATCAAAAGTCAAAGGGACAAGCTCCAATGTACAATCTCCATTTTACAAGTTCCCAAGTACAATCTCCATTCAAACACACAGATCCTCCAAAAACTCAAATCAGAAACACATGTAAAACTAGTCACGACTTGCTTGATTGCAAGAGCCAGATACCTACCTGAGTGAATTTTGACACAGACATATGCACGTTGTGGCAACTGCAGATGACTCCCAGTCGCCCAGCATCTGTCAAGCATAACTCTCCATCTGCAATCCCACTCACAGATTTTAGTCTGTGTGCTCAATGGGCCTTCACACATTGTGACCTGGCAATCCAGGATCAGTGCCACATCCAGCAGTCCAATGTATGTAAAATGTCTTGTCACCCACCAAAGAGAATAACTCTGAGACTTCTCAGCATGCACATTGAAAAGCACTGGCAACAAAATTTCTGAAGAAAGAACTCATCAAACATGAGCTTTTGGTTGAGGTGCTCCTAAAACTCACTCAGATACACCCCTGAAGAATTTGAGCAGAAGACTCGTGGCCACCCCCCCACAGAAGCTGAACCCGAAGTGGATGGGAGATGGTTGGCTCGGGGAGGTGCTGCCATATCTGGAACACTTGGAACAGTTCTTTGCAGATCAGAATTAGCAGAAAGGAAAGATGGTGCTTGTACACTTTGACACCGTGGCCTCTGCTGCTGCTGGCTTACAACCTCGGCCAGCCACTGTGGAGATGGGGTCTGTCGGCTTGCATCCCCTCCTTGTTCATGTGGCCCCCCTCCACAAGTGAAATTCAAATTTGGCTTTACAAGACCCAGAGGACCTCCAGATGTCCTTGCTACATTTGAGTCCATGTTGTTCTTCTGCACCGCTGCTACAAACTGACCACTGGACAAAATACTTCCATCATGCTCCTTTCCATAATGAGGTGCTGCATCTGTTGCCACAGTGCTTGACTTTCCCATCCTGCTGTTCATTCGACTGGAGGATGGAGCATTATGATTGACCACAGCAGGCCATCCTCCGTACCCTGCGAGGTTCAAAGAGTTCATGTGACAAAGCTGAGGATTGGAGCCCATGTAAGGTGACCGGGAAGAAGAACTGATGGAGGATGCATGGTCACGTAACTGCTGTTGCTGCTGCGCTGCCCCGGAGACTAATGCTAAAAGCTCTGATCGTAACCTGTTTGTACTCGGTCCTTGGCCTCCAAAACTTGACTGATTGAGAGTAGTAGTGCCTGCAGCCTCTTGCCGGATCGTGCGCTCAATGACACAAACCTCTTGAGCCACCTGTGCCACATACGGCTGGGAATTCTGCCCAGGACTCATATCAAACTGTGCATAAACCCCCCAACAGAATATTCCCAAGACAGATTAGACACCCTTCTGTAAATTCCAAGATGAGTGACAATTGATGCATGCTGGGACCAAATTGCCTGCTCCAGATCAACAAACTTGCAACAAATGTGACATATTTCTATCACAAAACAAACTCCAATTACAACTGTCGAAGCACTCTGCAAACTCTCTCCTCTTCAGAGCCTCTTCAGAACCTCTTCAGAGGACTGTGGCTCTCATGATGGTGTTGGTTCCATCTTGCAGGTGCAAACAAGAAGATGAAATCAAAGATACTGCAATGTATCACTACCTAGCATCACAAAAACAGCCAAGAATGTTTTGTAGACCTGCTAGAGAAAAGTTCAATGCAGATACCCATCATATTGGTCTCCTCTCATTGATCCTCTTTCCTCGCCACTGACATCTTGACCCTAGTAGAGATGAAGCTCAGCAGAAGCTCAACCCCAAGTCCCCTACTTTTCAAAAGATAATATTCTTGTCCCTGCACGGTCGAGTCAAGTCAAAACTTGTACCTGATTCAATGATGCAGGAAAATGTCCAGGCTGTGCAGAGCTCCTGTTCAAGGACGCTGCTGCCTTCCACACGTCATCCATTGCTGGTCACAAAAACTATTGCTATGACCTAACCCACTACCACAACCATTGCATCAGCAGGGGCCGAAGGTGGAGGATGGAGGCCCCTGGACCTGGACTCAACTCCTGGCTAGATTTGCTCTCTATGCAGACACCGCCTGACAGTCTCCTACTGCAAATGAATTGTGCTACCTCAAGGCTATCCCAGCAAAAGCTTGGACTCCCTTTCAGCTTTACTTCTAGGAGAGCATCATCAAGACCATGTCTGCTCCATTTCTAGTATCAGCCTGTCACATGCATCAACCGCCACCAGCATCAATTGTCTGCAGCCTGATCAGAATAGCTCTCCAATTTTGGCCTGATTGAAACTTGCCTCTCTGTCTGTCTGTCTGTCTCTGTGTGTTTGTGATCCGGATGGCACAAGCGTTACTTAGGGCGCTTGACATCAAAATCTACACTAGTGCCATCAAACAAACGCTCTCTTCTCCATCCCCACGTGCAGACACACATGTACAGGACAGAATCTTCGACAGACCCAAAGACCCATTCGCCTCCCAAGTGCTACAAAACAGCCACAAAGCTCAACATCATGCACCTCTCCTTCTGAGTACTCTTTCCCTCATCCTCATTTCAACACACACACAAACACAACGCTCGACTCTCCTCTACTCTCTCCTCTCCAGCACATGCACATACGCGCGACACAATCCCACACAGTGTTCTTCTTTCTCGGACAGACTTTCTTCTTCCCTACAGATCTGATTCTACTACTACTACTCTCCTCCTCCAACCACACACACACACACACACACACACAAAACAAACACGAAACAGTTTCAAAACTGAAGCAGAATTCTAAAAACAACCCTCTTTTTTCTCTCTCTCTCTCTCTACACCCACAGTCCTTCCCCACCCTCTTCTTCTCTCCACCCCACAGTCCTTCTCCCTCTCTCTCTTCTCTCTCACCCAAAGTCCTTCTTCTTCTCTCCCTCTACGCACTCACCCACCCACCCACCCACCCACCGGGCAACTTCCCAGCACCACTGTATGTATCTTCCTTCCTTTCAGGTGCCACAAAAGCGAGAAAAACACGAAACTGGGGACCAAATTCCACTGGGATTTTCAAAGGCTTGTCGGCTTCGTCGCAACTCAGAGACGGCGAACAGAAGACACTAATCTCAAGCAACCCATCACCACAAAATCAACCAGCCAACGCGAGAGAGAGAGAGAGAGAGAGAGCGGAAGAGAGCAGCTATGGTGGAGAAAAGCTCTTCTCTTCTTCTTCATGGGAGAGCCTTTCCTCTCTCTCCGCCATCGCCAGGGGGCTTTCTAGGGCACCGGGGGAGCATGGTAACGGGGGACAGCCGGTATCAGCTACCGGTTATACTCGGTCTCACAACGGGCTCGACGCTTAGCTCCTCGTGGGAACAACCGGCCGTCGCCGGTTCACATTTCCCCATTTTCTTTTTTTCTTTTTCTATTTTCTATTTTAAAAATTTTTAACCTCCCCACCTTTTTCACGACCTTTTTTCTTACCTTTTTTGTTTTTTTACCTTTTTCACAGTTACCTAGTATCCTATTTATACCAGGTGGTTGGTTGGTTGGTTCCCAGGTTCCTCCAATACCTTCATCCATATGGATGATATTTGGATGAAAACATAAGGAAGACAAAATTACCTACCTTATGAGGTTATGAGCCCTAACCCAGAGTCAAATAGGTAACTCAAGAGTTGTGTTGGGTGGGTATTTGATTTTTTGTGTTGTGTAAAAATAAATAAATAAATAAATAAATACTTACACAAGTGAAATGTAAAATAATTTCTATAATTTCATTTACAAATTGTTGGAATTCTAATTTACATTTTTTTTTCTTTTATTAATTTTTTTTTCCTTTGTTTATTTTTTCAAAATAGTTGAAAATGTCTCTCATTGTGAAGGAGCTTCCACAGATTTCAAATTTTTAAATAAATTCAAATTTACCAAACTTCCATTGAAAATTGTAAAATTTTGCATTTATTGAGAAATTATGTGATAGCTACTATTCAAGTAGATTAAATTGGTTCATGAAAATAATTAGGCCCTCATAATCCTATGCTATTTTTTATTTTTTTATTTTTTTATTTTTTTTATTCAGAGAACTCATAAATGTGTACCTATTTTCAAAATTTTCACCCAAATATTTCAAAGTTTCCAATACCAACATTCTTTTTTCAAGTTTTCAAATTCTCCCTTTCAAAATTTGAATAAATAAATAAATAAATAAATAAATAAATAAGGAGAAGGCTTATATGAGATTGGCACCCCTACTTTCTTAGGTCTTGGCTTCATTGGCTCTCCTTGCTTGTAGGGGGAAAGACTAGGGGATCTAACCCTACACCCAACCTAGGAGTTAAGATTTAGGGTTTAGTCTTATATCCTTATCATAATGTGTGGTGTGGCACTAACCCAAGTGTGAACATGTCTCTATAATTGCTCCAAGTGTGAACAGGATTTGAGGATAGAGCCAAATGTGATATTTTATTTTTATTTTTTAAAAATTAATTTTCAGTTACAATAATTACTCAAAATTCAAGATCTCTCTCACTTTAGGTCAAAAATCTACAAAATCTTCTCCAAAAACTCTCACTTATCATGGACTTTCCTAACACTACCAAGAGCTCAACTTAATTTCCCTAAAAACATTTAATTTTAACTTTGTTGGATTTTTTCTTTTTTTAATTTTTAAAAAAAATTTGTGTTGATTTATTTCCTTTTGTTTCCTACTTTCGTCAACATAATTTTCAACTACACCAATTTTCCATGTCTTTGTTACCACTTCCTTGCTCCATTTTTCATTGTATGGCTTGTGTTGTTGATTAAATAATCTAATATTGAATGAATTGGGAAAGGGCAAATGGTACACCTTTAGCACATCTTGGCAATCTAATTTTATTTAAATTTTAATATTTATTTTATTAAATTTTTATTGACAAAAATTACTCAAAACTCAATATCTCCCATAACATAAGTCTAAAAATTATAAAATTGTCTCCATTAAACCTTACTCACAAAGAGCTTCTAGACACTACTAATTGCATGAATCAATTTCTCCACATTTTTTAATTTTCATATTAATGAATTTTCAATGACAAAATTGTTCAATGTTCAATATTTCTTATGGACCATTCATTACTCATTGACTATAAACCCTTAGTCATTGGTTAGGGTTTCTAACCATACCAAGAACCCAAGTCAAAGGCACACTATGGTTTGGGAAATCTCAACATGGTCCAAAACAAATTACCTTCCTTAATGATGATAGGATTGTTTTGTTAATTAATGTACCAATTTCATGTACTTTTGTTGTTGCAATAGAATTTCAACCCTAAAACATTCTTCTTTCATAGGTAGTTAATTCCCTCTTACTCTTATTCCCTTCATATAAGGTATTTACCAAAAGATGAGTCACTTTTCCTAGTTTCAAAAATTCTCAAAACATTCCTCCCAATTTTACATTACAACAAAATCACAAAATTTTGACATTTGCCAATATCAAAACAATTTACTATCCTTGCTTGCAAAAATTCACAAGCACTCCATTTTACAACTTTGCAATGTGACAAAAACAATTGGATTTGCCATGGTTTTTAACAACACAAAGTTAGGTATTTTTTCCCTTGTTTCAAACTTGACAAACACAAAACCTTTCCACTTATAACAATATTTGCATTGCAATGGTACACATCATTTAAATTCATTTCAAAAAAAAAAATTTAATGCTATTAAGTTATTTGTTAAAGTTAGGGAAACCAACATTCTAAAATCAAGAAAACCCATGAATAGAACTTTGATTTCTTTGCATGACAATCAAAATGCAAGATGAGATAAGTGTCAATTGAATATAACAAAGGAGGAAACTCAAATTTCCTCTCAACCTATTTGGCGAGCAGTTGAGAAATATGCTAACAACAGCATCATGTGCAGACTTTTGTTTTCCAGATGGGCAAAGCACTTGACATTGTATACGAAGAAGTCAGGATTGAAACTCTGCTCATCGGACAAGGTCTCTCTACGACTGATAAAAGAGTCTCGTTTCAAGTGTTGGGTGCAGTTTAGAACTCTGCATGAACAACACATCATAATGGTCACGGTCGTCTTATTCCTCCGCCCCATCTTTCAACTTCTACTGCAACAACATTGGTCTCCTGCAGTTTCCTTCTGAAAGCATTTCCTCCTCACCCATGCTACTACTGGCAATGGCCTGCAGTGTGAAGAGCATCAGGAAGAAGAAGTAGGTCCTCTTTCTTGCACATTTGCAAAACCCCCCCGAAACACAATCTTCTCTCAACAAATTCTGTAAGTATGGTTTCATTTTGAGCTTTCAAAATGCAATTGGAACCACCACTCTGACTGAGTATTCCCCCTGCTGGCAGCAATTGCACTGTCCTGTAGTAGCCCAATCTGACTTGCTTACCCTAGTGCTAGTCCTTTGCAGAAATTCTATCCCCATAGATCGATCTAGAAAATGTAGTTTCCAGTCAACAACAAGAAGCTTCAAACTACTATGAAATTGAGACTCACTGCAATCGTGGCGCGTTTTCATGCTCAGGCAAGTAACTCATGCTGCTATAATCGCATAAGTTTGCAGAGTCGATAAAAAATTGAGCATTATTGATCCATTACACTTCCTCCAGTTCAGCATCCAATGCTGCCAAAGAAATAGGGCCCTTGAGAGGCGTGTACACTTCCAAATAACCATCCAAATGGTCTGAGAGCGTATACCGGTCGATGCTTTCGTTGTGATATGCTTTGCACACAAAGTAGAGCACAGTTTGTGCCAGGATTCCTACCAGGGTCACCCCTGTCCACAACACTAAGAGAGAAAACCCTAGAATGACCCTTCCTGCCACACTGTCCAAATGATGGGTTGGGTTCACAACACCAATCTGAAAGAAGCTTAAAATCGTGACTGTACAAGCTATGTATATCAAGAAGAGACAAAAGCCGATGAGATTCTTCCCTTGCATCAGATGGTAGCTTTTTCTCAAAGCTTGCAGCCCAGTGCTATCTTCCAGCACAGATATCACACTTGCAAGATGCCATAGCAAGTTGAGATAGACCAGGATCGTGTAGAAAGCCACAGCTAAAGGTATGAGAATGGGAAGCATGGTCACACCTATTGTTTTCTGAAGGAGCAGGAACAGGAAAAAAAGGATTGCGAATGAGATATTGTAGCAAAGAATCACCAACTGTGCCCATAGAAATGTGATGACCAATCTCTTCCACACTTTTGGAACCACGCTGATGACCTTGAAATAGGACAACCCCTTCCCCGTGTAGATGCTTGCAACGCTGTAGACTATGGCTGCAGTCGAGAGCAGCGAGAAGGCGAGCACGAAGATGACGTACAGCAGTGTCAGGATCCCGAGGCCCACCACTTCCTTGTCCAGAACCTTCTCCGTGTCTGCTGCAGCTGGGGTGCCTTCTTCTTGTGAGACTAGATTCTCGTTTCGGAAGATCTTTTCTTGCAGGCGATCGGAGATGAGATAGTGGGAGAAGATCACGATTCCTAAAGGAAGTACCAATGTGAAGGCTAGCGACATGAGGAGCCGCGTGTACGTGCGCAATATCTTGAAAGCCTCTTTGCAAATGCCTCCTATTCCTAGAGAATGCATCACTTCTGGTTCGCCCTCCATCTTTCTGTGCTCTAGTAATACTATTGTTGTTGCTTCTCCTTCTTCTTCTTCTTCAGCCGAGTTTCTTCCTTCCCTCCTCCTCCTCCACTTTCCTGGTTCTAAACTCCTTGCACACCTTCCGAATCCCAGCCCTTGTCTCCGGCTATGACTGGATCTCTATCTCCCGAACCTCAAACTATCTGCAACTCAAACCGATCCTCTTCAAAGCGCAAAACAAGCACAAGGTTTGGTCCACAAAAGGATAGAAAGCTTTACGTCGTCTCTCAAGCTCCAAGAGCTACTTCAGAACTAAGAAAAACATCAAACCGTCCTCAAGAGCTGCTGCTGCTGCTGGTTCTATTGTACAAATCCGATGCAGAAGAAAAACACAAAAACAAAAGAAAAACCTTCATCGAGAGCTGCTGCTGATGCTGTTGTGCAAATCCTTCGCAGGAAAAAAAAAAAAAAACAGACAAACACGAAAACAAAAGAAAAACTTTCCTCAAGAGCTGTTGCTGGTGCTGTTATACAAATCCTTTTAAGGAAGGGGGAAAAAAAACAAACAAAAAACACGAGAGAATGCTAACAAAAACGAGGACAAAGAATCAACCTCCGAAAGCAAAAAAGAGCCGAAAACAAAACAAATAAATAAAATAACAAGAAAAATTCTCTGATGACAGATGATAAGGAAGTGCGATACAAACAAAAGAGGAAAAACAATCAAGAACTATTCTACATTACTTACTTACCTCTCATTCAAATGAAGAATGCGACAATGATTTGCGATGATGATGATGATGAGGATGAGACGTTCACAGCGGAAGATTCAAAATATCCGTCTCTCTTCTCTCTTCTCGTTTCTCTTCACCGTTTTGTGCAAACATTCCTGTTTTCTTCCCCGTTGGTTTCCGACGGACAAGCTTGCTTTCATAAACTCCTGCATTGCATTTTGCACCATCGCACTTTCTAGTTTTCTCGCACACCGAAGAGACAATGTCTGTGCGCACGTATGTGTGTATGTCTCTCGCCTCGACTCGACTCTTTCCGTCTTTGCCTCTCTCGCTCGCTCGCTCGCTCGCTCTCTCTCTCTCGTCTTCCTTCGCCTCGCAGAGAGGAAGCGTTTGGGGGCGAAAGCGCAGTGTGTCCCAAAAGCAACGACGACGCCAAAAGGACAGCGGGTTCAAATTATTATTAGGTACAAGGG